>Ga0257127_1000842_pt1 | contig 24129 bp, 21 predicted proteins | sample SI060_135mmetaG_FD_190152 | JGI IMG/M metagenome (GOLD analysis project Ga0257127, IMG submission 190152) | Marine microbial communities from Saanich Inlet, British Columbia, Canada - SI060_135m | ecosystem: Environmental > Aquatic > Marine > Inlet | place: Canada: British Columbia | collected... | reverse complement strand
CATAAAATCTACACGTCGCGCCTTAGACCGAGGCGTCAATTTCGCAATTACCAGACATTTTGTATCACCTCTAGACAAAACTTCGATGATCATTTTCTTTGAAATCAACGAATCAATCACTCTATGGAAAACCGAACGATCATCAGACGTAATAATAATATCAATGTCTCCTGAATTGATTGCTCCTCTTCGATAACTGCCTACAATCTCATAATAGGTATTGATTGTTTGCGATTCTTTCTTGAAAGTCTTCATAAACTCGCAGTCGTATTTCGCAATCTCATTACGAGGAATACGGTCCAAAATATCTTCGTAATATCTTAAACCTGTGCGCTGAATATTGTTCAGCACGGTCTCCTGTTTTTCACGTAACTCTTCGATGCTTTGTATATTGTATTTTTTCACTAACTCTTCTGCTTTTTTGGGTCCGATTCCATAGACATTTGTAAAAATAATCAGTGGGTCGTTTTTGCATTGTTCTAACATAGCAACCTTACCGGTTTTCGCGTATTCGTCTAACTTATCATAAATGGTAGCACCAATAGTAGGTGTATTTTGTAATTGTTCAACGCTTCTTATATCTTGGTCGATACTTTGGATGGTATCGCGAGCGCGATTATATGCACGCGCCTTTATGACTTCACCTTTTCTCATCATTAAATCAGCAGATTCGCCTAATATTTTTGAAAAATCATGATTCCATGATTGATTGCGAGTAATGGGACTCATCCCAAGTACCTATATATAACTACATTGAAAAGTATTTATATATTTTTTGTAACTAATTAGAACTCTGGTTCTCCAGTGAACACTTGCGTTTCACTTGGATTGAACGACTTTGTATTAGTCATGACATTCATAAAATCAGATACGTTCCCGTGTAACATGAATCCAAAAAACAAACCAACAAAACTGGATAAGAAAACAATGACTGAATCGCGTAGAACAAACTTAAAAGGTTTCATTTGTTTTTCAACGTACTTCATCTCTACTATCTTGGTAAAGACGTACAATACAGAAATAACAAGCGAGAGAACTAATAACTTTTCCATAGTAATTATAATTAGTTAGTTGATAATTAATTATATATCATAACGCACTTAATACAATTCCTCCACATCATTTAATACAATTTTTGTAGGATCCAACTTAGCGCTTTCTTGTTCCTCTAAAACATCGAAATCAGTGAGAGTCATATTTTTAGTATCAATCTTGAGTCGTTCGTCATCATCATCGTCACTTCCATACATACTGTTTTCCATTGCGCGGGATGTACTAAGTTCTTCTAATTTCTCAATGGACTTGGGAGCGTCAATTTCGTTGACATGATTCGTTCCGTCTAAAACTGAATCAATGTCATTAAAAGACAATGTAGTTACCACGTTTTCGTCAGGATGTACATCTTGAATCGTTTGTGTAGTGATAGGAGGTTCTTCTTCAGGTTCAGGAATGGCAGCATATGGTTCTGCCTTTTCAATCATATCTGCCGTAATATTGGATTGATTATCCCCACCTTGTTTCTGTTCTTCCGACTCTGATGCTTCCTCAGGATTATCAATCGTTTCTACGATAACTTCCTCCTCATGTTCAATCGTTTCGTCCATATAAGCACGAATAATTTCCTCGGTAGGTATACTCTCACGGATAACATTCAAAATACACTCTTGAACAATCATTTCTAGTTCACGGTTATTTTTTTGTAATTGCAGAGGAGCAAGATTCTTCTCAAACAAATACACATTCGAGTATAACTTACGAGCAGCGGCAATGTAGACTTTATGAACAAAGTTATCCAACTTAGGAATGGTAATATCAATCTTCTTTTGCTTATTTCCAACACGGATACAAGTCAAAATCTTAAGTTGAATGATATGTACACAAGTGATTAAATCTTCTAAATAATCACAACCACTTTTTTCAACAATGCGTACACGCTCTTTTTCAATGATTTCGTTATTCCATTTGGGAACACGCGAAAGAAGGTTCTGAAACGTCATTAAATATTTATTCGCCTCGTCATTTTGAATGCAAATTTTCCATGATTCGCTAAATATCGAGCGAACACCATCAACAATAAGTGGTGTAAAAATACTCACCAGCCTACTGCACCATTCGTTCCTCGACTCATTCAAATTGGAAATCACAAAGTCGTCCATTATTATATTGAACTAATACTTTTTATATCTTTATTCGAACGCAAGAATATATAGTCAAATAAATATAACATTAATAATTGTTCCGATCTATATTCGGATTTGATTTTATGAAAACAAATTTGCGCAGATGCTAAAGAATCTTGTTTCAACATTGATGACTGAGTTAACCAATCCATCACGTCCAAACAAGAAAACCCGTTTACATATATTTCGTTTACGAGACTCACAAAATGTGAATGTTCGTATTCGTGGTCGAATATATGTAACATTTTTTCATTGAACCAATCGTAATGAATATTCTTTGTTTGAATACTATGTTCTTGAATGCGCAACTGATGTAGATTTTGTATATTTCCATTTTCATCAACAGTTTCAGGTATGTAAATTTCGCAAAATCGCGATAAGATGGGAATCATCAATCGCTGTTTATTTTCTACCACGACAAAGAAACGTGTATTATGACTAAATTGTTCGATACAACGCCTCAATGCGGATTGTGCGTCACTTGTTAAGAATTCTGCGTTAAATAATACGATTGATTTGAAGTAGATATTTTCGTTTAATTGAATATTCGTCTTGGCGAAAAATTTCAAATCTTCACGTATAAATTTAATACCTTTACCATGCGCACAATTCACGTATAATACATTTTTACGTATTTTGGTCTTATCATGGTCATATATATTTTGAATGAAGTTTTTCAAGATGGTTTTTTTACCTGTTCCACAATTACCATGAAAAATGATATGAGGTATCTTCTTGGTTTTTTGAAAATAGTCGAGTTTTTCGTATATTTTATGATGTTGGTCCATTACATAATGATTGCTTAATTGTTTATTAACTTTGTTTAATAATATTTAATTGCTTGGTGAATAAAAACCGTTCTTCATTCATTGTTTTTCTACATACGTTACAATGCAAACATGCAATTTCAACGTTATCGTGATTGTGACCGTATGAATTATCACGTCTTTCAACCGACCATTGTTTATTATCGCGTACAAACTCATATAAGATAAACACTGGTTTACGACAATAATAACATGTATTTTGGCAGGAATGTAATAGTTCAATCACCTTTGGAAATGTAATGAACTTCTCACTATCGTACAACGTTTTCTTTATATCTTGTTGATGATATCCGTGGATTTTCGTTTTAATTTGAGTTTCTATCACACCTTGAATATGTTGAATACGATTGTCAAAGTTTGTAGGAGTTATCAAACTAGAGTACATATTGTTGATGTATTCTAATTGATTTTCATTTGTCAATTCGTCGTCAGTAAAATCCCATTGTTTACGATGGGTAACCTTACGCTTTTCTTTTTTTTTCTTTTCAATTATTTTGCGTTCATTCTGGCAGTTTATCTCTGATAATGACTTGGTTTCTGGTAAAACAATACGCTTTACTTGTTGGTCCATTTACACAAAGAAGTTATATTAATAAAACCAGATAAACATATTAAATTATATTATATAGAAAGGATGTCCACAACAACGTCGATGCAAGAAGACGTATCTAACAACTTTATAAGCACAATTGAAGATGAAACTAATAAAACACCCAATTTTGTTCCAAATCTAACATGGAACAAACTAACAAAGGTTACAAAAAAAAACAAATTATATGAATATTCTGAAAAATATGCGGTGGAACACAATTACAATGCGAATGATTTAAAAATGTTGAAAATGTTTTTTCTGAAAACATTGGACAAAGGCAAACTAAACAAGATAAAGGAAGTCAATTATAATATAGAATTACAAGAAGTATTATCTATACCAGGACTATTTTTCAATCAAACAACCAAAAACTTTACTTTACGTAATATGGACCCAAAGCATGTATCAACATTAAAATCATTACCTTCACCTAAAAACGCAAAGGTAAAAATTGAATAAAGAATTAATATATTTCGGAAACAATATAATAGGAACGTTCTATCATATTGTAAATGGAGAATACCGCGAATATGAATGAAATAAATGCTAAATCGGAAACGGTGAATTCTGGTGAAAAAATCAGCATACAATTTAATCCAGATATTCGTAATTGGTTTGAAAGTGATGTACAAAATGAGAATACAGAAACAACACACATAAATTGGTTTGATAAATTCACAAACGACGAACAAGTAGAGTTAACCACGACTGTATGTGAATCGGTTGATGAATATGTAAAAGAAAACGCAATGGACATGCAGTCTTCTACTTTCGTATCAGATTTGTATTCTGAAGTGACCGAATTAATGGTGGATACATGGAAAGCAGGAGATATTTGCGATGACGATGATTACGACGATGTTCGTGAACTTGTTGAACAAACATACGAGAACTACAGCGATTACATGAAAATTCCGAATTACAGTGAGTCATACAATTTGTACAAGATTGACGAATTAACGTATGATGACAAACTACAATTGCTCCGCAAAATTACTGGTCTTCAAAATCAACCACAGCCATCGCAAAAATCGGTGGAATGGTATGAGTTCAGACATAATTTATTGAGTGCTAGTAATATTTGGAAGGCATTTGGTACACAAGCACAAGTAAACAGTCTAATTTATGAAAAATGCAAACCCATAAAGGAAATCATTCGCGATTATTCGTTTGTAAGTATGTCGAATTCTCTTCAATGGGGTATTAAATATGAATCGGTGACGTTAATGATATATGAAGACATGTACCAAACAAAAGTGGGAGATTTCGGATGTTTACAACATAAACAGCATAAATTTATTGGTGCGTCACCTGATGGTATCAATGTGGAACATACGAACGCTCGGTTTGGACATATGGTAGAAATTAAAAATATAGTCAATCGTGATATTACAGGTATACCAAAAAAAGAATACTGGATACAGACACAAATGCAGATGGAAGTTTGTGAACTCGACAAATGCGATTTCGTTGAAACTCGTTTTAAAGAATATGAAAGCGATAATGTGTTTTACGAAGACACTTCCCACGAATATAAGGGAGTTATGCTTCAATTCGTCAATACCCAAATGCAAAACGGGTTCCCTGTATATACTTATATGCCACTACATCGTGAACAAACACGCGAATCGATTAATGAATGGATTGAAGAAGAAAAGAAGACTCAGTCAAAAGAAGGAAATTCTCTCACCGGTATTATTTACTGGTATTTAGATGAATTCTCTTGTGTAATTATTGAACGTAATAAGAAATGGTACGAAGCGGTTTTGCCAAAAATTAAGGAAGTTTGGGATACTATACTGAAAGAGCGCATTGAAGGATATGAACATAGAGCTCCAAAAAAAAGATCACCCAGTATTGTAATCGATACAGAAACTGGTGAAAGTCAGACACTAAATGAAAACGGAGAACCTACAAAGCGCGTGTGTCTAGTAAAATTGGAAGATTTTGAAGACCTGGATAAGTAAGATGAAGCAATAAAGTTATAAAAAGTATATAGACTTATATTTTTTATATATTGTATATTCATAGAATATTCACCTTATGTCGAATATGATTGACGATGCCACTGCTAACACGGAAAAAGACGAGGAAATGCTAGTTACAAAGCGTGATGGCATGACAGAAGTCATCGCATTTGATAAAATTTTGAAAAGAATCCGTACACTCGGAAATGAAGCAAACATAAAAATTAATTATACCTCGCTAGTAATGAAGGTTATCGACCAAATTTATAATAAAATATCTACTACAAAAATTGACGAATTGTCCGCCGAACAATGCGCATCTATGTCTACCATTCACCCAGATTATAATGTATTAGCTGGTCGTATTGTGGTATCAAACCATCATAAAAATACATCTGCTTCTTTTGTAGAAGTAATGAATAAATTGTATTCTTTTAAAGACAAACACGGTGAGTCATCTCCACTTGTATCGAAATCTCTTTATGATACGGTGAATCAACACGGAGAAGAACTAGAAAATATAATAGATTATAACAATGATTATTTTATAGATTATTTTGGATTTAAAACTTTGGAACGCGCGTATTTGATGAAACTTGATGGAAAAATCGTGGAGCGCCCTCAACATATGTGGCTGCGTGTGAGTATTGGTATTCATGGTAACGACATAGACAAAATCAAAGAAACATATCATTACATGTCAAACAAATATTTTACTCACGCCACACCTACTCTTTTTAATGCTGGAACTCCTCATCCTCAATTGTCTTCTTGTTATTTGATTGCTATGGAAGACGATAGCATTGATGGTATTTACAACACACTTAAGGACTGTGCTCTTATTTCCAAGTGGGCAGGGGGGATTGGACTTCATATTCATAATGTGCGTGCATCTGGGAGTCATATTCGTGGAACAAATGGCTCATCCAATGGTATCGTCCCTATGCTTCGCGTGTTTAATCACACCGCAAAATATGTTGATCAAGGTGGCGGAAAACGCAATGGTAGTTTTGCTATGTATTTGGAACCATGGCACGCTGATATTGAGGCATTTTTGGAAATGAGGAAGAATCACGGTGAAGAAGATTTGCGCGCGCGTGATCTATTCTATGCGTTGTGGACTCCCGACCTTTTTATGGAGCGTGTCAAGAGTGGTGGCGAATGGACTCTTATGTGTCCGGACGAATGTCCTGGGTTATCGGACGTGTTTGGAGAGGATTTCAAAACATTATACGAGAAATATGAAAGTGAAGGTAAAGGTATGAAAACTATGAAGGCACGTGATTTGTGGTTTCAGGTGTTAGATGCTCAAATGGAAACCGGAACACCCTATTTGTTGTATAAGGATTCCGTGAACAAAAAGAGCAATCAGGCAAACTTGGGGACTATCAAATCGTCAAATTTGTGTTGCGAGATTACCGAGTATTCTAATTCCGAAGAAACCGCGGTATGTAACTTAGCCAGTATTGCTCTTCCTGCATTTATCAAGACAATTGAAGATGAGAAAGTGGAATTCGATTTTGTGAAATTACACGAAGTCACGAAGATAGTGACCAACAATCTAAACAATATTATTGATGTGAATTTTTATCCTACAGACAAAACTCGTAGAAGCAACATGCGTCATCGTCCGATTGGAATCGGTGTACAAGGTCTAGCAGACGTGTTTTTCAAGATGAATATGGCATTCCATAGTGACGAGGCAAAGCAATTGAACAAAGACATTTTTGAAACAATGTATCATGCTGCATTGGAACAATCTAACGACATTGCGATTGATCGATATAATATTGTAAAGAAGAAATCTTACGAGACAAAAGATGTAGATACCAGTGTATATGAATTATTTAATGAGTATGAAAAACCTCTTTTGGATATGATGAATGACGCCGGTACGAGTGTTGGAAGTTATACCAGTTTTGTAGGTTCGCCTATGTCCAAGGGTATTTTCCAGTTTGATATGTGGAAAGTCACCCCTAGCGATCGTTACGATTGGACTGCTCTTAAGGAAAGCATTATGAAATATGGAACTCGTAATTCCCTTTTGATGGCACCTATGCCTACTGCGTCGACCTCACAAATTCTAGGATATAACGAGTGTATCGAACCCATTACTAGTAATATTTATAGTCGTCGCACCATTGCGGGTGAGTTCGTGTTGGCTAATAAATACTTGATGAACGACTTGATCAAATTGGAATTATGGAATGAGAAGTTGAAGAACAACATTGTCGCAAACAAGGGTTCCATTCAACATCTAGAAGTGATTCCACAAGAGATTCGTGATAAATACAAAACCGTTTGGGAAATGCCTATGCGTCATTTGATCGATATGGCAGCGGACCGCGGAGCGTATATTTGCCAAAGTCAAAGTTTGAACTTGTGGCTGGAAGATCCGAATTATTCCAACTTGACATCAATGCATTTCTATTCTTGGTCTAAGGGTCTCAAGACAGGTATCTATTATTTGCGTCGTCGCGCAAGACATCATGCACAACAATTCACCATTGAGCCCGAAAAGGCACAAATAGTGAATCCAGTTGAAGACGTGGAAGATGAGATTTGCGAAATGTGCTCTGCATAAAACAAAATATATATTTAGTATATAATATTATATAGTAAATATGTCGGATTTCGCAATACAACAACAATCTTTATTAATGAAGGAAACCGATCGCGACACGTACATGTTGTTTTCTTTAATCAAACAAAATAACAAGATTGTTTTAGATATGAATAATAAAGAAAAAAACCTTATCGAAAAATTAAAACAACTCTTATTGAATAAACCAGATATTATGAATATAGACTATAATAATTTTGATATTGAGGATATTAATACGGATGTTGAACTTATTGACACATTTATAAAATATATGTCCGATGTTGATTTTACAAATGCTCTTCAAGAACAAATTGAAGAGCGTGGTTCAAATGTACAATTGAACACTATATTTGGGGTTAACAACTATATTCATTACGGTCTATTTTCGCTGAATAATATACTTAATTATTTCCGTTATTGGGTTTACAATTTATTTGTAGAAGAAGACAAAAATGAAGTACTATATCCATATGGATTTATGACAATTATAAAGAATTTTTACGAGAATAGTCAGATATCTATGAAAAATTCATTCTCTGAACCATGGGTTCCCAGTGACTATTTTATTATACAAAATATATGTGAAAGTACCAAAATAAGTGAAAGACGTAGTTGTTTTTATATGTTGAATCTATTAGTAAATGATATTTATTATTCTGAATATCCATTATTTATTGAATTATATAAAACTCATACAGGTAATGAATCATGTTACATAGACAATAGATTTCAGAAGGTAAAAGACATCGTCTCAAACATTGAAGTAGAAAACCAACAAATGGTTTACCACAATAAATATCCAATACAAATTATAGAAAAACATACCGACCGTTCAGATACATATATGTATCTTGCGCCGTCAATTTCTTATCGTTTTGCGTTAATATCGCATGGAAACTTATCGATTAAAGTAGATGAATTAGAAAATAAAGACCAATACAAACAATATATATATCCTTTTAAAAATATTCAGTATTATGCACAACGCAACTGCGAGGTATTATTGGGGAGCAATATAGATGGAATGGAACAAACAACCTTGAGTGTATGCTATGACGAGATAACCTCTTTACCAGAAGAACCAATCGATAATAAATTAACTACATTACCAATGGGTTTTTATGGTCCTAGAGAGGGTGACCCGGAATCAAGAGCGGATTCCTTTGGATTATATGATTGTCAAAACAAGATTAAAATTAAAACAAATAAGGAAATCTTTGGAGAAAATAATAACATTGAACGAGATTTTGACTATATTTTCAAAGTGCTATTCAATTATTGTCTGAATAATCATATTCCATTAGAAGATGTGGAACTAAAAATATTCGCCTGTCGTACTTGTTGTCAATCATCAAATCGACAACCAATGATAATGGATGGCGGAGAAAACGAAAAAACAACTGAAAAAGTTGACTCGATAAGTAGTTTTGAACCAGTTAACAAACAACATTTTTTTCGATATTTAATCAAAGATGCGACTTCTTGTTCAATTCCTCAAAAACGAGGTGGAAAGAAGAAACAAAAAGCAACCAGACAACACAAGAAGAAATCATACAAGAACAAAACGCGCAAACATAAAAAATATACATAAATACACATAAATACAAATAATCGTTATAGTTTGATACTGTTTATTGAATATTATCAAACCCCCAATGAGTCATCGACCTTGTTATGTCTCATTTTCAAATAGCATTGTAAGCACACTAATACATCCATCATTGAATTATGCAGTCCATCTACCTCCTTGTTATCGAATAAATGCTTGTATAACTCAATTAACTTAGGTTTCTTTTTGTAAGAACGACCTTCTCCAACCTTAGAAGTTAACACAATATTACATATGTCAATACCTTTCAACATTGTACAATAGTGTCGAATATTCTTACTCTTTTCAAAGAAATTGTTGAACAATGCCAAACATTCAGGATGATTTGTTTGAATTGCTTCGCGATGACGTTCCATTTCTACCAACATCATCTGTTTATCAAAACTTATGTTGTGAGCAACAATGGCGGTGCTGTTTGAATAATGTTTGTAAAAGGTTTTCAGTGCGACCAACATATCCATTCCTCCATCTAGTTTTTCGCGAGTAACGCCGGTCAAGTTTTTTACTACATCCGATAAAGGAATGCTTTGGTCAATGTTTATGTAAGAGTTGAATCGATATATTTCTGTTTGTTTTTCGGTATCATATACAATATAACTCAATTGAGTAATATATGGGTACTTTTTAATATCACAAGAATCCAAACCCGTTGGAAGCAACCCTGTAGTCTCGGTATCAAATACTAAAATTACACCACGATTTGACGAACCAGGCGATTCATTATTTGTAGCATGAGTGTCTTCAGTATTTTTATGTGAACCTGACTGAGAGTCTACCCATTCTTGACGCATTTGGTCAATCCTTATCTTTCTTTCTTCAGGCGTTTCCATGTTGATTGTATTGTAATATAGTATACACCCTCAAATATACAATCAATTTTCTATGAAAATTATTGGTATTGATGAAAATCAAATAAAGATAATGAACTATGATTGTAAAACCACATGTCACATCATAGCATCGACCCATTAGAAGCAATATATGAAACAAAGAGTTATTCTTATCCACTTATACGTTCTTATGAACCTGGGTCAGCAAGCATGGTAGAATTTCGTGGAAAATATTATTTGAATACGCGGTATGTAAATTATTGGTATACTACGGAAGGGGATTTTGCAGTAAACGATGTAATTGGTAACTTCAAATCTAAGAATATGGTGAGTGAACTGAATGAAAACCTTGTTCCAAATGATTATTTGGAAATGGACGAACAACATATAGGATTTGAATCAAAATGGTCTCGGTGTTACGGATTAGAAGATGTTCGATTGTTTGTATATCGCGATACATTGTATTATTTAGCGACGAATGTGAATTATACTCACGATTCAATGAATAGTATGGTCATGGGGGAATATGATCCAGTATATCGTTTATACAAGAATAGTCATTTTTTACATTCACCTTACAAACGTAGTATGCAGAAGAACTGGATACCCCTGGTCTGGAAAGATGAATTGTGGTTTATTTATCGTTGGTTTCCATTAGAAATAGGGAAACTAGATGAAACCCATACATTAGTTATACACAAAACATTTCCTATTCAAGAACCCGCGTTTCGCGATATTCGGGGGTCATCTGGGTTCGTAGATTATGGCGAATATTTAGTAGGAATTGTTCATTATTCAATCGATGGGACGCCGCGCAAGTATTTTCATCGTTTTATAGCATTGGATAAAGAGAGTTTGGAACCCAAGATGTATAGTGACGATTTTTATTTTCGTAAAATCGGCGTGGAATTTTGTTTGAGTTTAGCAATTGTGAGAGGAGAATATGTGTGTTGGATTTCGCAAATGGACCGTGACCCATTGATGGTGAAATTAGATATGGAGAAAATTCACTTTACGCATAGATTTCAATCGCAATAAAATATGGGATTATTGTATAATACAAATTCACAATGTCGATTACCGGAATGCATATGAATGAACCTCATTACACATTTATTTTAGATAAAGAACACACAAAGTTATTACAAGTCAAACCACCCAAAGGAGACGTGATGAAGATTGAAAACGCGGGCATTAATAATGATATTACTTCCCCTGAAGGTCTAGATGCTATAAAAGGATATATTCAAGGCGAAGTTGACAAGTTAAAAAAGAAGAAAGACGAAAAAGATACAGAATTAGCGGACGCAAAGAAACCTGAGAAAGAAAAAACACCAGCAGCAGGAGACGGAGACACATCATCACCACCAGCAGGAGAAGGAGAACAAGAAGAAGAAGGAGAACAAGCAGTACCAGCAGCAGGAGCAGTACCAGTAGCAGTACCAGCAGCAGGAGCAGGAGAACAAGCAGGAGAACAAGCAGGAGAACAAGCAGGAGAACAAGCAGGAGAAGGAGAACAAGAAGGAGAAGGAGAAGGAGAACAAGAAGGAGAAGGAGAACAAGCAGGAGAACAAGCAGGAGAAGGAGAACAAGCAGGAGAACAAGCAGGAGAACAAGCAGGAGAACAAGCAGGAGAAGGAGAACAAGAAGGAGAAGGAGAAGGAGCAGGAGATAAAGGGGTAGTAGCAACGGAAGCACAGTTAGCAATCACAGAACAACAAGTGAGTCAACAAACCCCGTTAGCAATCGAAAATGGATCACCACCAGAACAACAAACCCCGTTAGCAATCGAAAATGGATCACCACCAGAACAGCAACAAACCCCGTTAGCAATCGAAAATGAATCACAACAACAAGTGAGTAAACAACCAACGAACGAACCATCGACAGAACAAAAAGAAGCACAAAAAAAGGCGATAAACAAGGAGCTCCTCGATGCCATTAAGAACGGAGACCTTGCCCGCGCACAGGATGCTCTGGACAAGGGGGCCGACGTGGAAGCCAAGGATAAACATGACAGGACTGCTCTTCATATAGCTAGCATAAACGGTCACGAGGACGTGGCGACCCTTCTATTGAACAAGGGGGCCGACCTGGAAGCCAAGACTGTTAGCGGGGATACAGCTTTCACATTGGCTAAAGAAAATGAAAACCAGACTATGATGGACCTACTGAAATCCCGTGGTGCTGTTATGGCTGGAGGCAAAAAGAAACGCAAGACCCAAAAGAAGCGTAGAACCAGACGCAATAACAAGAACAAGAGAAAGACTTCCAAAAAGTAAATTTAGCAATAGTTCATAAATAAGTTATGATATAGACGATAACTTATGTATGTGTATATTATAAGGAGTAATGCCACCAAAAAGAAAGAAAAGATATACCCAAAAACAGAAAAAGCGTACCGGAAGAAAACAAAAAAATACTACTTTTAAAAACACATCGCAAGTCGGGGGTAGAAAATCACTAGAAGATGCGTTGAGTGAAAAACTTACAGATGAATTGGTTCAAAAACTAATTGACTACCCAGACAGGAAATATTCTATTTTGATTGATTTCTGCAGTGATAATAGCTTTGTTGTGAATACAATGAAATTACTTGATGATAGTTCAATGGCATCAGAAGGAGTATATACACCATACAAGAATAAGTTAACCATTTCCAACGATTTTGAACAAGGTAAATTACTTGAGATTATTATAAAGGTAGATAAAGATGTTATTCAGTATGCAACTACTGTAAAGGAAAAAAATGAATCTGATAACAAATTTTGTATTGACGAGAATTTACCTGTGATTTATCACATTCCCGAAATTACAACACTTGACGATAAAGATTTGTTGAGTTCTACAACACTCGCTCCCAGTATATCTGACGAACAACAGTCGGGCGAAGTGGATTTAGATGACGCGTCTCGTGGTCCTATGTCATATGATGAAGAAATTACTTCGCCAGATTTTATGCATGAAAAAGCGCAAATAAATATGGACGATTTGGTAGTTGAAGACTTAGAAGATGTGAGTGATAGTTATATAGATAGTAGTGTAACTGCTCCTTCAGATGACCTAAGTAAAGAATTAGAAACAAAGATAGACAGGTTAGCACATGAAGCACGTTTACGTGCGGAAGAAGATGCTAAGAAAAAGGCGGAAGAAGATGCTAAGAAAAAGGCGGAAGAAGATGCTAAGAAAAAGGTGGAAGAAGATGCACGAAAAGCGGAAGAAGAGGCAAAAAGAAAAGTTGAAGAAGAGGCAAAAAGAAAAGTTGAAGAAGAGGCAAAAAGAAAAGTTGAAGAAGAGGCAAGACTACAAGCTGAAGAAGACGAACTAGAAGATGATTTAGATGTGACAGCAATTACTGAAAGGATAGAAGAAGACGATGAAACCAAAGTAGAATTTATTGCGAATATTGCCGCTTTACAAGCCAAAGTAAAAGATGCTACGGTTCGAAATCCAGACATTGCAGATACAATTCATAAGTTAAAATCAGATATCATCAAGTCGTGGAACACTGGATTTATAAAAGATACAATAATCAAGACAATTGGCGAAGAGAACAATACAAATTTACAAAATATTTTTGAGAATGTTTTATGTCGTTTATATCCATTCACTTTTGGTAAATATGAAGCACCTTTAAGTGAAGGTATCTTTGGGTACGGTGAAGGAAGTTACAATGCGAAACATAGTCATACCGTAGATGCGATTGAAGGAATAAACTATTATCTGGGGACACTGATAAATGATAAACTACCGGGGGATATAGAAACTAATTTTATAAACGACGTTTCTACATTTATAAATGACTTCAAAAAGAAAGACGGTTTTAATTACATAGAAGGATGTCATACTAGTGAGTTAGTGAAGGGCAAATGTCCAGTAGATACATTAAAATGCAAAAACGCAGATGAAAATACGAAGGAAGCAACCACTATAATAGCAGATTTCGAGAACATCGGCAAGAGATTAACAACCAATCATTATAATGAAAAAAAATCATTTTCAAAAGACTTTGTTCGAATAGACGGTAAATTACAATCATTTATACAACATATAAATAACAAAGGTCTCACTACAAATCTAGCTAAAATAAAAACCAATCTTAGCAGTAAGCATGCAACCGATGATATACAACCGATATTTATTAAACAAAACATAGAATTATTAAAAAAATTTATAGATAACTATGTATCTGAAAAATCTAAAACACAAGGCGGAAAGAAAACTCGTAAAAATCGTCGCAAGACCAAACAAAGAAAAACGAAAAGACGCGCTTGAGTTAAAATTTGTATAACTAGAATTATTGGAAAACAAATTACCTACATAAAGTAATTTGTTTGTATATGTTATACTTGATTCATAAACAATGAGTAATACAATGGATAAAGAAACGAAATCTAATTTAGAAAAAGCAATTGCTGAGCAAATATTAGACCCGATTCAAAGTAAATATAATGATTTAAAAAAGCAAAAACAAGAAAAAGACAACAAAGGTACCGAAAATAAACAGCCATCTAAGAGTTCAGTATTAGACCGTATTGACGAAGCAATTGAAGAAGAGAAAAAAAATTACACAGAAATAAGTGCAAGTAGTAAACCGAGTGGTCAAACCACTATAATTCCCATTGTTGAAAACGAACAATTACCTCCACCAGTTTCTCAAGCAAGTGAGGACGTTATCGAAAATAAAGCATCTACACCACTAGAAAATTTCCCACCAGCACCACCATGTAAAGCTCAGGAACATGAAATAGACCTAAACAAACACTGTCAAGAAAAGAATGGTGAACGTAAACCCACAAATGAAGGACGGATGACATTCCATCCTGATAAAAATCCTGATTGCGTAGACCTAGCTACCAAAAAATTTCAAGATTTAACCAATGCTTGCGGGGAATATACACCACCACCAGAACCAGAAGAAAAACCAGAATCTGAAGAAAAACCAGAACCAGAAGAAAAACCAGAATCTGAAGAAAAACCAGAATCTGAAGAAAAACCAGAACCAGAAGAAAAACCAGAACCAGAGTTAGAATCTGAAGAAAAACCAGAACCAGAGTTAGAATCTGAAGAAAAACCAGAACCTGAGTTAGAATCTGAAGAAAAACCAGAACCTGAGTTAGAATCTGAGGTAGAACCAGAAGCAGAGTTAGGACCTAAACTAGATAAATCAGCAAAACTACCTGAAAAAATCAAACCTGACGCAAGCAAAGCAGCAGCAGCATTACAAACACTCATAGACAAAACCAAAAAAGAAGAAGATGATATCGATTCTGACATACAGAAACAAGAAAATATTCAAAAATTGTTGGAGATACTTCCAATATTGTTACAAAAACACAAGTTAGATACAGAGATCGAAAAACAAGACAAGGAATTAACCAAGGTAAGTAAAGAAACTGATGCGAAAGAGAAGGAACAAGAATCTCAACGCGATAAACTTAAAAAAGAAATCGCTGAAATCGAACAAAATACCCAACAACACGAAATCCTACAAAAACTTCTCCCCATTTTACCACTACTAGCAGAAAGACAAAAACTATATGATGAATTGAATCCCCAAATGACTATGGCAAGAATGGGAGAAGATTTGAAGAATATGTTCAGCAATGCACGAGGAATGATTCCTTCTATGCCAAAGATGCCGAATATGTGTGATACCGACGTAACTGGATCAGCGTCAAGAGCGTTGTCCGGGTTATCTACATATTTAAGCAGTACCTATCAAGATTGGTTTGAACCTTATAACGAGGAATTCACAGTTCATCGTCCTCCTGAAAAACTAACTCATCTAGACAAAGACCAAATTGCGGACTACAAATATCTAGGTAAGTTTTCTATGGATATGGAGATTGGAGACCAACCATTCAAACAAGTTGCTCATCTATATTTCAACTTCAAGGACAATGTTTTTCACACTGAAATGGAATTGGATGATATTCTAGCAGTGGATAAGGAAATGGAGAGACAGCTTGGTTTTGACCCATCCAAATATCCTCACGGAGCAATTGCTATCTTAGGAAAAAACCCAGAAATAATCGGTCGCGCCATTGCGAAAGACGACCCATCTTATCAAGCAAAAATAGACCAAATCAAACAATCATTGACATCGGGGATGTCTACTGGATACCCACCCCAAATGCCTATGGGACAAAGTCAATCACAAGAACCTTTCATTAGACCAGTACAACAATAATGAATTACACTTATTACAAATAACATTTTTTCATAAAAACAATTAAATACTTTTTATGAAAACTATCAAATAACCAAAAATAGTCATGGAATCCGTACAATTAATTATGGCCCATATTGACTTGCCTGTAAAAATTATTGATAACATGATCGAGCCCATGCAAGAATATTTACATATATCATTTACGCAGTGCGATAGTTTACCTGAACGAACTGACTGTGACTTACAAACCGCTTTATCAGATAAAATACAAGAATATCTACATGAGCAAAACCAGTTTGACGAATCATCGCCGATTCAGCAAGAAGACCAATCCGAGGAAATTGTTCAAAATATACATGCAAATTCCGAGCAAGAATCTACCATATTTCAAGAAGACCAGATTGATAATACTTCTCAGTATATAACTTTAGAAGAATTATCGAATAAAAAGAAAGCGATTCACCATAAACACTCAACATTTAAAAAACATCCTAAAAATATGCATAATGTTACTTCCAAAATGCGATTTAATTCTTAGGATAAGGGCGTTGGTTTTTCTCAACGACCAGCGGTTCTGGGATCACCATTGAAAGTCGGTCAATCATATTCAGCGACTTTATATCGTGTACTTTGGGTTGAACATGTTTTTTGGGGTTCACTAAATTCGTAGACCCGATTCCCATCAATTGCGATTCAATGTCGCATGCATTACTTGACAGATTTTCTGAAGCCATGCGTCCCATTAGTAAACCGTCTCCCGCGAAATGGTTAGTAGGCGCTTTTCCAGATTGCTCATATGTCGTGTAATTAGATGCGTTCGTGTAACTACGAATTTCATGCTGATAATCGCCAATAGAATTCTTATTTCTCGTTGATGACATTATTTATATAGAGTATACATTTTATTTACATAAAAATTGTGTTTATATAAATACTAAATCAAGATTCTATTTAGTAAGGAATATTATATATTAATTATGTATAATCATGAATTTTTTAATGCGTCCCAGAACAAACTTGAAGGCACAAGCCGCGGCTCGTCAAGTTGCCGTCACTAAACAAGCCGCTGAGGCTGAAGCCAAGAAGAAGGCTGCCGCAGAGGCAGAGGCTAAGAAGAAGGCTGACGAAGAGGCAGAGGCTAAGAAGAAGGCTGACGAAGAGGCAGAGGCGAAGAAGAAGGCTGATGCTGAGGCAGAGGCTAAGAAGAAGGCTGACGAAGAGGCGAAGAAGAAGGCTGACGAAGAGGCAGAGGCCAAGAAGAAGGCTGACGAAGAGGCAGAGGCCAAGAAGAAGGCTGATGCAGAGGCCAAGAAGAAGGCTGATGCAGAGGCCAAGAAGAAGGCTGACGCAGAGGCCAAGAAGAAGGCTGATGCAGAGGCCAAGAAGAAGGCTGATGCAGAGGCCAAGAAGAAGGCAGAGGCAGAGGCTAAGAAGAAGGCTGATGCAGAGGCCAAGAAGAAGGCTGACGCAGAGGCAGAGGCTAATAAAGAAGAGTAAATTTCATCATCATTTATTCATATAGTTTGTTAAACAAATTTACATAATATATGCTTGTTGTATCAAATACACCAGTAAGCATATATTCTCTATAACACGGAATGAAGACATCTAAATAGTCATAACTGCACAAAACCGCTAATCCAATTTCGGGGTCGATAGAAAACATACATCCTGCCGATTTTTCAAATATTTCTTTGAATGTTGGATGGTCCTTGGTGTTTGCATAAATTCGGTCTAATGCTACAGACATTGTTTTTTCGTCATATTCTAACTCATCTTTGCTCTCAATATCAATAGAATCATCTATGTCTGGATAATTAGAAGAGTCCATACAAAATATACGTCTTATTTCTTTGCGATATTCATTCGTATTATTGTAAGAAAGATTGACAAACTCTTTTTCTTCACAAGATAGCATAATCGTAGTGTAAAATATAATTATAATTCTAAATAGATTTTACATATGTATAAAATTACACAGTTGGACAAAAGACCCAGTCTAAATCATCACATACTTTTTTCCAAATCATATCTTGTTCCAATTGTTTTTCGCGGTCTTTCATCATCGGAATATATGGTAAATATTGAGTCTGGTCTAACAAATTGCATAATTGGTACAACGTATATGTATAATTGAAAAAGTTAGTTCGGTTTGCTGGACAATGTACAGCCCAAGGTTTTTGAATTTCGATAAATAACACACATAATGTTTCGTGTAGTTCCTCATTCATTACAGGTGGTTTAATCCCAAACAAAGAATTAATGTATTGAATATGTTCAAAATACTTATTCAGACCTAATTTACGCAATATGTCCCGCATTTTGTTGTAATTCAATGTAGACGTATCTTCAATGCGCTCTTTTTTAATACGCGCTTTAATCGCATCTATGACTATTTCTGGTATTTGTGTTGTTTCTTTTGCTTGGAATTGCGATAAAATTTCCTTGAAATGATTCAATCGAATATAAGCGGTATAGGATACTTCGTTAGGTGGGTCCTTGTTGTTTGGTTTGGCGCCATCGATAATATACGTGATGAACTTCGCACATTCAGGATTATTACAAATTAGGATGCCTTCCTCGTCTTGGGGGATCATTTCACCTTTATTACATACTTGACATACATCTGAAGCAATTATACAATCTTGCATGTTATAATTATCATTACAGACATTTTTCCAATAATTTTGATAATATTTTTTAGATTTAACGTATTTGGCACTTTGCGGATTAGCAGCATCGGAGGTGTTTGATTTGATTTTAAAGAATGTATTAATTACTTCTGAATGTGGATTCGGTGTTTCATTTGCCGAGATTTGTTTTTTTTGTTCAAAATAGTCAAAAATATATTTTGAATTGTTGAGATAATAATCCTTTTTTTGTTGTTTCATAACAGCAATTTCGTCTTGTATCGCATAAATCCGGTCACGTGTTTCCATATAGTCATCTATTTGAGATTTTTTCAATGAGCGTATATAATCTTTGAGTCGACTCTTTTCTTTTAACAATTCAGGTATAACCGTTTCGTGGTTATGATTAATTTCATTAATTATTTCCGTATGTTTTTCATCAATCGTGTGAACTGATGTTTTGGTCACTTTCGATGAAGACATATTTGATATTTTTGGATATATCTACGAGAGTGTTTTTATGTTAATTTTATCGTTAACAATAAACAAACTTCTTGTAAATTCGTCAAAATCCTATATAAAAACCATATATGAAATGTATATGTCTGATAATCCCAAAAATGTTATAATTGACCAACATAACGAAATAAAATTAAGCAAGAGTCAATTTCAAAAAATGATGTTTCTGATGAATGCATTAGAAAAAGGATGGTCTATCAAAAAACAAAACGACAAATACATTTTTACGAAAAAACATGAAAACAAACGCGAAATATTTGAAGAAAACTATTTAGAACACTTCATAATAAGCAATTCTACTGAACATTGCTTTCTAGACAATTGATATGTATATATTTAGTTCAAAAAAAACTATTTTACAATTGTGATGTAATGTGGTTACAATTGTAAAATACAAAATTACAAATACTTACCGTAAGCAGTGCGAATTGTAATTTTTCCAAGTAAACTACAATTGTGGTGTGTATACAAGATATAATTTAGGAAAAATGAAACGACAATAAAAAAATGAAATTAATGTGTTTTTTCCAAAATTATTTTCTTTTGTAATAGTATATATAATCCAAAATGGCTGGAGGACTTATGCAACTTGTCGCCTATGGCGCCCAAGACGTGTTCCTAACTGGAACCCCTGAAATCACTTTCTGGAAGGTGTCTTACAGACGCCACACCAACTTCGCGATGGAGTCCATCGAGCAGACCTTCTCCGGACAGGCTGACTTCGGCCGTCGCGTGACCTGCACTATCTCCCGTAATGGTGATCTTGCCTACCGCACCTACCTTCAGGTGACTCTTCCTGAGATCAACCAGGACGTCGCCAGTGGTGACGTCTATGCCCGTTGGTTGGACTTCGTTGGTGAGCAGCTCATCGCCCAGGTGGAGATTGAGGTTGGAGGCCAGCGCATCGACCGCCAGTATGGCGACTGGATGCACATCTGGAACCAGCTGACCCTTTCCAAGGAGCAGCAGTCCGGCTACTACAAGATGATCGGTAACACCACCCAGCTTACCTACATCACTGACCCCGCTTTCGCTGAGGTGTCTGGTCCCTGTGCCTCCACTTCTGCCCCTTCCCAGGTGTGCGCTCCCCGCAAGGCCCTCCCCGAGACCACCCTTTACGTGCCCCTTCAGTTCTGGTACTGCCGCAACCCCGGACTTGCTCTTCCCCTCATTGCTCTGCAATACCACGAGGTGAAGATCAACATCGATTTCCGCCCCATCGGTGAGTGCCTCTGGGCCGTGAACACCCTGGCTGATGCCTCCGGTGCTTCCAAGTCCGTTGCCGCCGCCTACCAGCAGTCTCTGGTTGCCGCTTCTCTGTACGTGGACTACATCTTCCTTGATACCGATGAGCGTCGCAAGATGGCCCAGAACCCCCACGAGTACCTCATCGAGCAGGTGCAGTTCACTGGTGACGAGTCTGTCGGTTCCTCTTCCAACAAGATCAAGCTGAACTTCAACCACCCCTGTAAGGAGCTTGTGTGGGTTGTGCAGCCTGATGCCAACGTGGATTACTGCTCCTCTCTTGAGGGTGGTTCCACTCTTTACAAGACCCTCGGTGCCCAGCCCTTCAACTACACTGATGCCATTGATGCTCTTCCCAACGCCATCCACGCCTTCGGTGGTGACAACGCCACCTCTGGTGATAACGGTGTCATCTCTGGTGGTGTGTTCCAGATGAACGAGGCCGCCGATGTGTCCGGTGTTGATGCCGCCACCCTTGGCTCTGCTCTCTCCGATGCCGGTACCTTCGTGCTTGCCGAGACCGCCCTTGACATGCACTGCTGGGGTGAGAATCCCGTTGTGACCGCCAAGCTTCAGCTTAACGGCCAGGACCGCTTCTCCGAGCGTGAGGGATCTTACTTCGATACCGTCCAGCCCTTCCAGCACCACACCCGCGCCCCTGACGCTGGTATCAACGTGTACTCCTTCGCCCTTCGCCCTGAGGAGCACCAGCCTTCCGGAAGTTGCAACTTCTCCCGCATTGACAACGCTGTCCTCCAGCTTGTCCTTTCCTCCAACACCGTCTCTGGCACCAACACCGCCAAGGTCAGAGTGTACGCTGTTAACTACAATGTGCTCCGCGTGATGTCCGGTATGGCTGGTATAGCGTACTCAAATTAGTGGGACCTACAAATTAAAAAATTCATTAAATATCTTATCAAAAACCCCTAAAAATAATTAAAATCATACACTTAATTATTTTTAATACCACATAAATAATATCAATCGGGACCTACATAATAATATGTATCTAATAAATAGGGGACCAACAAATTAAAAATAATATTAAACGCTACTTATTTTTAATTTAACTAGATGATGCTTTCTTTTTCGCACGATATTCCGCGAGTTCTTTCGCTTTCATTTTCTTATATTCTTCATCGCCGTATTTTTCACGCAACGCTTGTCTTTGTTTCTGCTTTTTAATTCTTGCAGCATCACGTATATCTTCTTTTGTTTTTTTCTGTTTATTTTGTACAATCCTCTTATTTGAATTTATTTCATTATCATTTATAACTTCTTTTTTGTATTGAATGTTATTGTAATATATTTTACTCATCTTATCAATCCAATCATTCATATCATAATCGCGTTTCATATAGTTACATTCGGAACAACAAGGTTGTATGTTTGTAATTGTATATCCTTCTTGATTGTTTATTCTATCTATGCCGTTATTATGAAGATGATTCCCTTCTTTACCACAGATGTAACAAGGGCTTTGTCTCATTTTATTATACATTTCGTTTGTTATATCAAATGCTATCCTTTTTTTGTTTGCTCTATGTTTATAGTGATAATATGGTGTTCCTGAAATATCACACATCAATTCATAACAATAATTGCCTTTAATAATTCCATTATAAGTTAATATATGTTCTATTTTGTGATAGAAATAATCCACGCCATAACTCCCTTTCATAAAATTACACATAGTGCAACTACTTACGCAATTATCCAATGTATAACCAATATTAGAATCTTTACGGTCAATGCCGTTAAAGCCTTTGTCCTGAATAATATCACAATAATAGCAAGGTTCCGAAACTATATTATTAAAATCGCTAAAAGATAAATCAAAGTCTAACCGTTTGTCGCGCGCTGTTCTTGAATATACTGTGTATTGAAGTTGTTTTGAATTTTTCTTGTTTTCGTTATTGTCTACTACTTTCTCGGGGTTATTCTCCCGCCATTGCTTCGCATTTTCAGCATTTTTCTTCAAATAGCCATCCATATCATTTTCGATTTGTCTTTGCCGATAATTCATAGTAGTCAATGCCACTTTTTCATAATTATTTTCTTTCCATTCTTGTTTCTTTTCTTTGCGTTCTGGTTTTTGATCTGCGATACGAGCAACTGCGTTACGATGTTCCTTATCGCGTTTTTCATCTTGAAGTTTATTACGTTCACGACATACAGAACATGTCTTCGTAGAACCTTTCTCTCCTTCAAACATATCTTTTGTACAAGTTTTACAACAAGAACCGCAAAATTGGTGTGTATCATTCAACTCTATTGGTGCGTTGCTAACTCCACGACGTTTTCTATCTCTCTCACGGTCTTTTTCTAAGCATGATTCACAAGACGATTTTGAATAATCATTTTCCAATTGTGTTCTACAACCACGCACATAGTTTTTACACATCTTCTTTCCCAAAGCGTGTGTTTCATCAATAAATAGGTTGATTTGGTGCTTCATACAATAATCATTTTCGTCACTTTTCTTGAATGTACAATTCTCCGCTTTACATAATACTTTTGTTTCTTTTTGTTTTTCTTTACTTGATTTTCCACGTTGCTTACAGTTCTCACAAGTTTTTACTCCATCTATCAAGTAATATTGTTTTTTGCATCCTGAACATTTACTTAAATTGTTCAACATATCATCTGTATAATCCTTCATATATTGATGAATTTTGCAGCATTTCGTATCTTGAATACCCTTATTACGACAGGGATTATCATTTCTATCTTTTCCGATACACTTGGTTGTCATTTTCTATAGATTATATATAGATATTCTTTCTAAGTAGTTTTTAATACTAAATAAAAATTACTTAAATGTCTAAATGTTTTCTTGACTCTCTTGTTTTTCTTTTTCCAATCGTTCATTTTCTTTCTTTTTCAAATATGCTCGCCGGTTGTACTCTTTTCGCTGTTCAGTACTTGGTATATGTTTAGATTCACTTTT
>Ga0257127_1000835_pt1 | contig 24385 bp, 29 predicted proteins | sample SI060_135mmetaG_FD_190152 | JGI IMG/M metagenome (GOLD analysis project Ga0257127, IMG submission 190152) | Marine microbial communities from Saanich Inlet, British Columbia, Canada - SI060_135m | ecosystem: Environmental > Aquatic > Marine > Inlet | place: Canada: British Columbia | collected... | reverse complement strand
GAATTATCTTTGGTAATTACCTTTCTGGCGCAATGAGAAACCCATCTGCAGCTCAAAAACAATTTCCTAATCTTTTATTAGGTTTTGCTTTAGCTGAAGCAACTGGCCTATTTGGATTAGTTGTAGCGTTAATTATTTTATTTGCATTTTAAATTTAATGATTAAAAAAATATTTTTTCAGTCGATATTTTTAAGCTTCCTGTTTTTTATGGAAGCTTTTGCAGCTGAAAGCGGTGGAATGCCTCAATTAAATCCAGAGTTTTGGGTTTCTCAAATTTTTTGGTTAATTATTACTTTTGGAATTTTATATGTTGTTTTATCTAAACTTATACTTCCAAAAATAAGTGCCAATCTAGAAACTAGAAAATCTCAAATTTTAGAAAATATTGAGGCTGCGGAAAAACAAAGAGAAGAAAGTGAACAAAAAATTGAAGAATACGAAAAGATAGTACAATCTAGCAAGAATGAAGCAAAAAACTACTTTAAACAAGCTAGAGAAAAAGTACTGAAAGATATTGGTGTAAAGAAGGAAATACTGGAAAAAGAGCTTGATGAAGAAGTTAATAAAGCTGAGATTGAGATAAAAACTTTTAGAGATAATGCACCAGAAAAAATCAAAAAAATTGCTGTAGAGACCTCTTCGGACTTACTGCAGGAACTAATAGGAGCTGAAGTTAACAGTAGTAGTATTTCTGCAATAGTAGAAGATCTTTCAAGAAAAAAAATGGATGAATATTATGGTAATTGATGCAACTTTTTGGGTAGCTATATCCTTTTTAATATTTATTGGAGCTTTAGTTTATTTAAAAATACCTCAAAAGATTAATGAACTTTTAAATAAGCTTATCCTTGATATTAAAAATGAAATAGATGAAAGTGAAAAACTAAGACAAGAGGCAAAGGTTTTATTAGATAACGCTCAAAATAAACTTGATACCGCACAAACTGTGAGCAATGATATTTTACAACAAGCCAAAAAAGATAGCGATCATCTTATAATCGAAATGAATGATAAATTTCATAAATCTTCAGAAATTAAAAAAAGTTTAGCAGAAAATAAAATTTCACAAATGAAAGAAGCTGCACTTAAAGAAATAAAAGATGTTTCAATTAAAATTGCTGTTGATTCTGTTAAAAAAATTATTAACACATCTGTTGATAAATCAAAACTTGATGGTCTTTTTGAAAAAAACCTTGAAGAAACAAAAATAGCTTTAAAAAAAATAAGCTCATAATTACCTTACAATTTTTTAAAAAAACTATAAATTAACCCAATGAAATCTATTGTCATTGGTTCTGGATTTGGTGGTATAGCTGCAGCATTAAGATTAAGAGCCAAAAATCATAAAGTAACTTTAATAGAAAAACACCCTGACTTGGGTGGAAGAGCTAGAGTGTTTAAAAAAAATGGTTTTACTTTTGACGCTGGTCCAACAGTAATTACTGCGCCATATCTAATTGAAGAGCTTTTCACTTTATTTAATAAGAAGTCTCAAGATTACATAAAACTCACTCCCTTAAAAATTTGGTATAGATTTATTTATGAAGATGGAGGTGTATTTGATTACTCTGGTGATGAAGATCAAATGAAAAAACAAATTGAAGAAATAAACAAAGATGATGTCAAAGGATATGAACAACTTGTAAAATTTACAAAAAAAATATTTGATAAAGGCTTCACAGAACTAGCTGATGTTCCATTTGATAAACCTCTTGTGATGATGAAACAATTGCCTTCTTTACTAAAACTTAAAAGCTATAAATCAGTTTATTCATTAGTTTCTTCATATATAAAAAATGAAAAATTAAGACGTATGCTAAGTATGCATCCTCTATTAGTTGGCGGAAACCCCTTTACTACAACATCAATATACGGATTAATTCTATATCTCGAAAAAAAATGGGGCATACATTACTCAATGGGTGGAACTGGGAACATAATCAGTGGCTTAGAAAAATTAATGATTGAACAAGAAATTGAATTAATCAAGGGACATGAAGTAACAGAAATAATTTCAAGTAATGGAAAAATTAGTGGAGTAAAATTAGACAATCAAAAAGAAATACTTTCAAATAATGTAATATGTAATGCTGATCCTCCTGCCGTATATGAAAAACTTCTAAGTCTAAATAAAACAAGCCCTCTATTTAAATGGAAACAAAATCGAATGCAGTATTCTATGGGTCTATTTGTTTACTATTTTGGAACAAAAAAAACATACCCAGATGTTGAGCATCACACAATCAAATTTGGTGATAAATATAAAGAACACCTGAGTGATATTTTTGATAATAAAAAATTAAATGATGACATAAGCTATTACCTTCATAGACCATCAGCTACAGACAAATCAATGGCGCCTGAAGGAAATGATTGCTTTTATGTTCTTGTACCCGTCCCAAACAATCAATCCAAAATTGATTGGAAAATTGAAGGTGAAAAAATGAAGAATTTAGTAATAGATAAAATGGAAAAAGCATTACTACCGAATCTTAGAGAAAATATTATTGAAGATTTCTACTTAACGCCAGATTATTTTGAAAATGAATTGAATACCAAATTTGGATCAGGTTTTTCGATCCAGCCAAAATTTACTCAATCTGCATATTTTAGATTTCATAATAAATCAGAAATTTATGATGGATTATACTTTGTTGGAGCAGGAACGCACCCAGGTGCAGGGGTTCCAGGTGTACTCTCTTCAGCAAAGGTTTTAGATAAAATATTATAATGTCAAAAAATAATTATTTATCTATTTATGCCAAGTCGTTTAACTGGGCAGGTTTTTTTTTACCAAAAAATATTTATGAAAAATGCTCATCTCTTTATGATTTTTGTCGAACAATAGATAATATTGCTGATGATAAAAATGAACTAAATATTAAAAAGAAAAATTTATTAATTTTTAAGAATGATTTTATAAATAAAAATTTTGATAATTTGATAATAAAAAATATGTGGATCCTTATGGAGGAAAATAAAATTTCAATCAAGATTGTTGAAGATTTATTTGATGGTATTGAGTCTGATTTAAATGAGGTAGTTAAATTTAACAAAAAAAAAGAATTGTTAATATACTCTTATAGGGTTGCTGGTACTGTAGGCTTAATGATGGCAAAAATTTTAGGTGTACAAAATAAAAACTCCATGAAATCAGCAATAGATCTTGGTATTGCAATGCAATTAACAAATATTTCAAGAGATGTAATTGAGGATATGAATAATAATAGATTTTATATTAATCATGACTTCGAGACTATAAAGAATACATTAAGTATGGCTGATTTGTTCTACGAAAGCTCCTTTGCCTCTATAAAAGAAATTCCTTTTAGGTTTAGGTTTGCAATACTTGTTGCTAGAAGAATTTATAGAAAAATTGGTGCTAAAATTTTACAAAAAGAAAATATATACAATTACAATAGAAGCGGAAAAATCTATGTAGCTAATTTAGGTAAGTTGTACCAAACATTTCTATCTATATTAGACTTGATAAAACTCATATTTATAAATGAAAAAAACCACCTTAGAAATAAAGAGCATCTTTTAATCAATGAAGAAATAGATTTAAATGAAAGAATTTGATTATATCATAATTGGAGGTGGATGTGCAGGATTGTCACTTGCGTATGAGCTAGACCTTCATAACAAACTAAAAGATGCAACTTTAGCAATCATAGAGCCACGATTAGAATACAAAAGAGATAAGACTTGGTCTTATTGGAAGACCATAGATCATAACTTTCAAGATTGTGTTCAGAAAAGTTGGAATAATTTTTCAATAAATATACCTGGAAAAACAAAATTTTTAGAGTGCAACGGATTACCTTATGAAGCTATAGATAGTGGTTTATTTTATGAAAAAATAAATACACGATTAAAAAAAAATAAAAATATTAGCTTTTACAAAAATACTAATGAAATAGACCTAAATAGTGCTTTTATCTTTAATAGCGTTCCCCTACTGGATTCTAAAGAGGATAAGCTCTGGCAACATTTTAAAGGTATTGAGATCGAAACTAAAAAAAATGTATTTGATGATGAAATTTTTAATTTGATGGATTTTGATTGTGATCAACGTGATAGTGTTCATTTTTTTTACACATTACCTTATACAAAAAATAAAGCTTTAATTGAAACTACTTGGTTATCTAAGATAAAAAATGATTCTTTAAAAGATTATGATGAACAATTAAAAAATTATATAAGAAATCATCTTAATATCAGAGATTATAAGGTTAACTATAGCGAAGTAGGTGCAATCCCATTATTTCATCCCACAGTTTCTAATGAAAGAAATAAAATGAATATAGGTACTGCTGGGGGAATGACTCGATTGAGTACTGGTTATACCTTTTTAAATATACAAGAGCACAGCAAATACATAAGAAAAAATATTCACACTATCAAAGAGAGTAAAAGATATGAAATTAATAAAAAATATAAATTTTTGGACGAAATATTTTTAAAAGTTCTTAATTACCATCCTGAAAAAATGGCAAATATATTTTTTGATATGTTTAACAATTCGCCTGAGACAATTATTAAATTTTTGTCTAATAAAAGTACTTTATTACAAGATTTATTTATAATACTTAAAATGCCTAAATGGCTTTTTATCAAAATATTTTTTAAAAATGATAAATAATCAAATTAAAAAAATTAATTTCTTTCATTCTATTATTTTTTTATTTTTTTCTACTTCACTTGCTCTTATTTTTGATCAATTTAAAAGTCTGTCTATATCTCCAATTATTTGTCTATTACTAATCCTATCAATTGGAATCTCACATGGTGCATTGGATAATCAAAAAGGTAAAAGGCTGATAAAATTATATAATATTAATAATATTTATTATTTTTACTTAATTTATTTAATAATTGCTGCTACTATAATTATTATTTGGCTGCTTGCGCCAACTTTATCACTGATTATTTTTTTAGTTGTTGCTGCCTATCATTTTGGTAAAGAAGATACAGAATTTCTAATAACTAAAAAATCTAACATAGATATAATTCTTTATTTTCTGAAAGGAATATTAATTATTATTGCACCCTTAATGTTTCATTTTGTTGAAACAATCAATATTTTTAAATTATTATTAATACAAAATGAAAGTTTTTATTTATTTTTAAATTTTATAGAAAATAATTATATAATTTCTTTTATTTTTTTAATCTCCTTACTCACAAATATTTATTTTTTTTTAAAAGATTTTAAACTAGTTAACTTATTAATATTTTTTGACTTCACTTCAATTTTAATTTTAAATTACTTCTTTACACCTTTGGTCGCCTTCACATTATATTTTTGCTTTTTGCATTCTTTTAGGCACTCTCTCTCATTAATTACTGAATTAGATAAATATAATTTTAAAAATGGGCTATTAATTTTTATCAAAAAAGCTGCGCCCTTGACGATTTTGACTGCTATTTTCTATTTGTTAAGCTTATATTATCTTTCAAATCACTACCTAGTAAACGAGGCAATATATAAAGTTATATTTATTGGTTTGGCGTCCTTAACCTTTCCACATATATTGCTTGAATACTTTCTAGAAAAAAATGAAAAATAAAGAAATTAAAATATTATTATCAGCACCACGTGGCTTTTGCGCTGGTGTTGAGCGAGCTATAGAAATTGTCAAAAAAAGTATTACAAAATATGGAGCTCCAGTTTATGTGCGTCATGAAATAGTCCATAACAAACATGTTGTGGATAGTCTTAAGGCAATTGGTGCAATATTTGTAGAAGAACTTGATGAGATTAAAGATAAAAGTAGGCCTGTAATATTTTCCGCTCATGGTGTTCCAAAGTCAGTACCACAACAAGCAAATGGCTATAAAATGGAATATATAGATGCTACTTGTCCACTTGTATCCAAAGTACATAGAGAAGCAGAAAATCTTTATAAAGCTGGATACCATATTGTCCTTATAGGACATATTAATCATCCCGAAGTTATAGGAACTATGGGGCAATTGCCTGAAGGCTCAATTGATTTAATTCAGGATGAGCATGATGTTGAGACTTATGAACTAGATGATAATAAAAAAATTGCTTATGTTACCCAGACAACACTCTCAGTTGATGACACAAAAAATATAATTAAAGCTTTAAAAAAAAAGTTTCCTAAAATTAAAGAACCATTTAAAGAGGATATTTGTTACGCAACTACTAATCGTCAATCTGCTGTAAAAAATATAGCTAAAAAATGTGACATGTTTTTTGTTTTAGGAAGCAGAAATTCTTCAAATTCTGTGCGCCTAGTTGAGGTAGCTGAACAATCAGGGTGTCCTCATTCTGAATTGATACACTCCGATAGTGAAATTCCATTTGAAAAATTAGAAAATTGTAAAGTTATTGGTATTTCCTCTGGAGCTTCTGCACCAGAAATTTTAGTTGAAAACTTTATTAACGAAATTAAAAGTAAATTTAAAGTAAAAATTGAAATAGTTGAGATCATAAAAGAAAACATTGTATTTAAAGTTCCAGGAAAATTGAATTAAATGGCTGTATACACGAAGTTAATTAAAAAAGATATTTCATCATTAATTAACAATTATCAAATTAATAAAATAGAAAAATTCCAAGGTATAAAAAAAGGAATTGAAAATACAAATTATTTATTAAAAACAAAACAGAATAAATTTATTTTAACAATTTTTGAAAAGCGGGTTAAAAAAAAGGATCTACCTTTTTTTATGAATTTAATGGAGAAGTTAAATCATAAAAAAATTATTTGTCCTAAACCTTTAAGAACTAAAAAAGGAACACATATAACCAATATTAAAACAAAATCAGCCTGTATTGTAACTTTTTTAGAAGGCAAGGATAAAACAATCCTTAACAATAAAAACTGTTTTGATGTGGGAAAAAATATTGCAAAATTTCATAAAGTTACTGCAAAATTAAAATTATATAGGCAAAATTCTATGTCGATACATAGACTTAATGATTTGTTGAAAACTATAAAATTTAAATCTAATCAAATTACACCTAATCTTAAAAACACGCTCAACCTGTGTCTAAAAGATATCAAAAATAAATGGCCCAAAAATCTACCTCAAGGAATTATTCATGGGGATCTTTTTATAGATAATATTTTTTTTAATAAAAATAAATTTTCAGGTTTTATTGATTTTTATTTTTCATCTAATGACTATTTGATATATGAAATTGCAATCTGCATTAATGCTTTATGTTTCGATAAAAAAAAAAATAAGTTTGTAATGAATAGTAGTAAGATTAAAAACTTAATTAATGGATATGAAAGTATAAGAACTTTATCTAAAAAAGAAAAAGATGCACTAAATGTAATGTGTAGAGGCGCTGCGTTACGATATCTTTTAACAAGGATATATGATTATTTTAACACTCCAAAAACTGCTTTGATTAAAATAAAAGACCCTATGGAATATCTACAAAAATTAATTATTCACAATAATCTTGGTCACTATAAAGATTATTATAAGTAATGATTAAAATTTATACAGATGGATCATGTTTAAATAACCCCGGTAATGGTGGTTGGGCTGCAATTATAAACCAAAATGGTGAAGTCAAAGAAATTAGTGGGAGCGTAAAAGACACTACTAATAATAAAATGGAATTGATGGCTCCTATTATGGCTCTAAAACAAATTAAACAAAATGATCAAATTGAAATCTATACAGACTCACAATATGTAAGATTAGGAATTACTGAATGGGTGCATAAATGGATAAAAAATAATTGGCAAACTTCAAAGAAAGAACCTGTTAAGAATAAAGAACTTTGGATACAACTATACGAGCTAACAAATCAATTTGAAATAAAATGGATTTGGGTTAAAGCACATGCAGGTAATGCCCTAAATGAAGAAGTAGATTTACTCGCAAAAAAAGCTGCTGAATTAAACTAATGATAGAAAATTTTGTGCTGCTGAAATTTCACAAGCACCAGCGTCTTCCTCTTCTTGTAATTTAATAACTTTAAGATTATCAATTAACATTGTGTATCTATTAGATCTAATTCCCAATCCTCTGGCACTTTTATCTACATCTGCACCTATTGCTTTTGTAAATTCTAAGAAAGGATCTGCCATCATTATAATTTTATTTTCTACATTTTGGCTTTTCCCCCAAGAGTCCATTACAAACGGATCATTTACAGAAATACAGACGATGTGATCTATGCCTTTTTCTTTATATTTTTCATAGTTATTTACGTATCCAGGCAAGTGTTTAGCTGAACAAACGGATGTATATGCTCCTGGTAAACCAAAAAGAACAATTTTTTTATCCTTATAAAATTCATGCGTATTTTTTTTAGTAGGATTACCATCTTCCATAATAAAAAATTCTGAATTTGGTATGTTATCGTTCTCTTTTAATTTCATTGTAATTTTTCCTTAATATATTTTTGAGTTTCATTTATATTATTTGAAATTATATCATAATTTTCTTTTTCATTCATTATATATTGTAATTCATTTGGAAGACTTGACTTGATACCAATTGATTTATCAATTGCGTCTGGAAACTTACAGGGGTGTGCTGTTGCTAAAACAATATTGTTACCTTCTATGTTAATTTTTTTTAATGCACCAAAGCCTATTGCACTGTGGGGGTCTAATATAACATTATATCTATTATGAACATCTTTAATAATATTTAAAACTTCAGTTTCACTCATATTTTCTGAAAGAAAATCTTTACTAATTTTTTGTAATTTATCTTTTGGAATAATATATTTTCCCTCTTCTTTAATTTTTTTCATAACATTGCCAGTTTCAACATCATTAAAATCATTTAAATCATAAATTAATCTTTCAAAATTACTTGCAATTTGAATATCCATACTTGGCGAATTTGTTTCAATCACTGTTTCAGCTTCATATTTTCCATTTGTGATTGCTCTATGCAAAATATCATTTTGATTTGTCGCTACTATAAGTTTATTTATTGGTAGACCCATTTTTTTAGAAAGATAACCAGCATAAACATCGCCAAAATTACCAGTTGGAACTGAAAAATTAACAAGCCTGTCATCCCGTATTTGAAAATATGTATAAAAATAATAAACAGCTTGTGCAATAATTCTTGCCCAATTTATTGAATTTACACCAGACATGTTTATTGAATTAGAGAATTCTTTATCTGCAAACATTGCCTTAACTAAATTTTGACAATCATCAAAATTACCATTTATAGCAATATTAAATACATTTTTTTCTTTAACTGTAGACATTATTTTTCTCTGAACCTGTGAAACTTTATTGTGTGGGTGTAGAACAAATATATTTATATTCTCTTTACCCTTAATTGCATCTATAGCAGCAGCACCAGTATCTCCTGATGTTGCAACTATAATATTAATTTGTTTACTATTTTTACTTAGATAATATTCATAAAAATTACCAAGTAACTGCATTGCTATATCCTTAAAAGCAAGTGTTGGACCATGAAATAATTCTAAAATCTTAGCATCACCAATTTTTATCAAATCTACGACGTTATCTTTTCGAAATGAAGAATATGACTTGTCTACAATTAATGACAGCTCTGCTTCTGTCATGAAATCACCAATAAATGGGAAAATTATTTTTTTTGCTAAGTCTTGATAGCTTAAATTACTTAAAGAGTTTAATTCTTCAGTAGTGTATTTTTTTATTTTTTTTGGGATAAATAGACCACCATCATCTGCTAGTCCTTTGATAAATACCTCCTCAAAACTGTACTCTTTTGAGTTATCTCTAGTGCTTATATATTTCATCTAATAATTTTTTTTTCTCAAATATAAATATATTAAAAGAATTGAAATCGCTAACGAAAACCAAGTTAATGCATATTTTTTATGATTATTTGAAATATTTGCTGTAATTGATTTTGGTTTAGGAAATTCATTATTTCCAGAAAGATAAATTACATAAGGAGAAAAATTTTTACCTGTGAATTTAAAAATATCATCTCTATCTAATGTAAACCAGTAATTTTCAGATAGATCGTTTTCAGGCTTAAATATATTGGGTTTGATTTGTTTTCTCAAAACTCCATTAATATAGTTTTCATCTATTACGTTTATAGTTTCATCTTCTTTTTTATTAAATGGTATCCAGCCTCTATTTAATAAATAGTTATTATTGCCAACTTTTAATGGGTTAATAACTTCAAAGCCCGGTTTCCCTTTTTCATTTAAGTTATAAAGATAAATTTGTTTTTCAAAATCAATTGATCCTCTAGTTTTAACTCTAAGATAATTTTTATGTTTACTGTTTGATAAATTGACAGGTATGTCTTTCAGAGATGTCTCTATTTGATTAATTAATTCTAATTTCCAATTAAGTCTAATAATTTGCCAACTCCCTAATGCTAGAAAGACAGAAATGAAGAAAAATACAAAAATAGAAAATAAAAATTTATATCTCAAGAGCTAAAAATTAACTTCCCCAAATATAAATGGCAGCAAATAAAAATAGCCACACAACATCTACAAAGTGCCAATACCAAGCAGCTGCTTCAAATCCAAAGTGATGCTCTTCAGTAAAGTGACCTTTTCTTGCTCTCATTAAACATACCGCTAAAAATATAGTACCAATGATAACGTGAAAACCATGAAAGCCTGTTGCCATATAAAATACTGAGCCATATATATTTCCTGCAAAATCAAAAGTTGCATGCTGATATTCATAAACTTGCAGTAGTGAAAAAGAAAAACCAAGTATCACTGTTAGAACTAGTCCTTGAATAAAGCTTTTTCTATCACCTTCTAGCAATGCGTGGTGTGACCATGTTACTGTCGTTCCTGATAATAATAAAATTAATGTATTGATTAGTGGGATATCCCATGGATCAAAAGTTACAATATCTTTGGGTGGCCATATTCCTCCTATTGCTAAAGATGGAAATAAACTTGCATCAAAATAAGCCCAAAACCATGCAACAAAGAACATAACTTCTGAAGCAATGAACAATGTCATTCCATATCTGTGGTGAATTTGTACTACTGGTGTGTGATGACCTTGGTGCTCTGCTTCGATAACAACATCTCTAAACCACATGTATGTTCCATATAATAGTAGTGCTAATCCCAAATACATTCCCCAAGAAACTTCGCTATGTAGATAATAAACTGAACCTATTGCTAAAATTAAGCATGAAAATGAAACGTAGATAGGCCATGGACTTGGGTCTACTAAATGATAGTCATGTTTTTTTTCTGCGGACATTTTTATAATTTTGATTGGTTATAGTAATCTGATGAAAAAAAAGTATAGGACATAGTTACATCTTTAATATTTTTAGTATTGGGATCATTTACCATTTCTGGATCCAAATAAAAAGTCATAATATAAGTGGCCTTTTCGCCTGCTTTTAAGGCCTGTTTTTCAAAACAAAAACATCCCAATTTGCTATAATATTTACCAAATGATGATGGAGAAACATTGAAAGATGCAACTCCATAAGTCGTTTCATTGCCATAGTTTTCAACTTCAAATTCGATTCGGTTCACTTGACCAATTTTAACATCCATAACATTTGTTTTTGCTTTAAAATTCCAAGGAAGTTTATTTACATTTGTATCAAAACGAACGCTAACTTTTTGGTTTAAAATTATATCTGGCGCTTCTCTTGATATTTGTGTTGTTCCACCAAACCCAGTTACTCTACAAAATAAATCATACAAGGGTACTGCAGCAAATGAGAGTCCTAACATTAAAAAAAATATTCCAGCTAAAAGAATTGGAGTTAAGGTTTTATTTTTCACTATATTGATCTATCAAAAACACCCGTATTATAAAGTGTAAAAAAAAACAGAAATATCATAAATCCTATTATTGCTACTGCTGTTAAAATATTTTTTCGCTTAGTTTTTTTGTCTGGTATCATCATAATATCTTATCTATCAAAAAAATAACGAATATCAAAAACAAATATAAAATTGAATATCCAAATATTGTTTTTGCTTTCTTGGGGTTAAATTTATTTTTTTTAAACTTATAAAGCTCAAAACATAAAATGTTATAATACAATGTAAGCATTAGGGCTGGTACTAGAAATACTAATCCAACAAAATCTATTGCGTAGGGTAAAATAACCATTGGCAACATTAATAATGAATAAACTAAAATATTTATTTTAGTGCTCTCTATCCCATTAGTTAATGGAAGCATTGGAATTTTTGCCTTTTTATAATCATCTGATTTATAAAGACTTAACGCCCAAAAATGCGATGGTGTCCAAAAAAATATAATCAGAAAAAAGGTTATTGGCTCAAGAGATAATGAGTTAGTTGCTATAGTCCATCCAATTACTGGCGGTAATGCTCCTGCAGCACCTCCAATGACAATGTTTTGTGGAGTTTTTCTCTTTAACCAGATTGTATAAACAAAAACATAAAATAAAATTGTAAACAGCAGTAATACTGCTGAAATTGTATTAGCAAAATAATCTAATGCGATTACTGAAAAAAATGAAAGTGATGTTCCAAAAATTAAGGCTTGGTTTTTATTAACCTTTCCCATTGGAATTGGTCTCAAGCAAGTTCTTGTCATTAATGCATCAAGATCAGATTCGTACCACATATTTAGAGCACCAGCGGCTCCTGCACCAATTGATACTAAAAGAATTGCAATCATTGCATCTTTTGTAGAAACTGTAGAAGGCGCCATTAACAAACCCACAGCACACGTGAAGATTACCAAAGACATTACCCTTGGTTTCATTAGCTTGAATAATTCAGAAAAATTAAACACATTCACTTGGTTTAAATTTCTATTTTTTAATTTAGAGTTAATCATCAATATTTAATATAGAAAAAGCTGTAACTTTATTAACTAGATACTTTTTCAGCACCATCTGGATCTTCAAATTTTGGTAATTCCTCAAAAGTATGAAAATTTGGTGGTGATGGTACAGTCCATTCTAGAGTTGTAGCTCCTTCTCCCCAAGGGTTCTGAGCTGCAGCTTTTTTCTTAGAAAAAGAATAAATTAAGTTAGCAAAAAATACTAGTAAGCCAGCAACCGCTATGTATGAGCCGATTGACGAAACATAATTCCATCCAGCAAATGCATCAGGGTAATCAGCATATCTTCTTGGCATTCCAGCTAAACCTAAAAAATGTTGAGGGAAAAATACTAAGTTCACTCCAATGAATGTTAACCAAAAATGTAATTGTCCCATCCATTCTGAATACTCATACCCAGACATTTTACCAAACCAATAATAAAATCCTGCAAAGATTGCAAATACTGCACCTAAAGATAATACATAATGAAAGTGAGCAACTACATAATAAGTATCATGCATTGCAGTATCAACACCTGCATTTGCAAGAACAACACCTGTTACACCACCTACTGTAAATAAAAATATAAAACCTAATGCCCACATCATGGGAGTTTTAAATGAAATTGATCCACCCCACATTGTTGCAATCCATGAAAATATTTTAATCCCTGTTGGGACCGCAATAATCATTGTTGCAGCTAAAAAATATGCTTTAGTGTCTGTACTTAAACCTACCGTATACATGTGGTGAGCCCAAACAACAAACCCAACAACCCCAATTGAAACCATCGCATAAGCCATTCCTAAATATCCAAATACAGGTTTCTTAGAAAATGTTGAAACGATATGACTGATCATTCCAAAGCCAGGTAAAATTAAAATATAAACTTCAGGGTGACCAAAGAACCAAAATAAGTGTTGGTATAAAACTGGATCTCCTCCAGTTTGAGCATCAAAAAATGCTGTTCCAAAATTTCTATCTGTTAAAAGCATTGTGATAGCACCAGCTAAAACAGGTAGTGATAGTAATAATAAAAATGCTGTAACTAAAACAGACCAAGCAAATAAAGGCATTTTATGCAAAGTCATGCCTGGCGTTCTCATATTTAAAATTGTTGTAATAAAGTTAACTGCTCCTAAAATTGAAGAAGCTCCAGCTAAGTGTAAGCTTAAAATAGCAAAATCCATAGCAGGTCCTGGTTGTCCAGCTTTTGACGATAAAGGTGGATATAAAGTCCATCCTCCACCAACACCTTGCTGACCTGGAGGGCCATCTACAAATATTGAAAGTAATAGTAAAATAAATGAAGCTGGTAATAACCAAAATGAAATATTATTCATTCTTGGAAAAGCCATATCAGGTGCACCGATCATAATTGGGACAAACCAATTACCAAATCCACCAATCATTGCAGGCATTACCATAAAGAAAATCATTATTAATCCATGGCCTGTAACCAACACATTATATAAGTGATAGTTGCCACCTAAAATTCCATCACCAGGATGCATCAATTCAATTCTCATTAATACTGAAAAAGCTGTACCAATAATTCCTGCAACAATTGCAAAAATTAAATACATTGTACCAATGTCTTTGTGGTTAGTTGAGTAAGCCCAACGTTTCCAACCTGTTGGTGTGTGATGATCGTCGTGTGATGCTGTTTTTGTGTACATTTTTATTTACTCGCTAGTTTTTTATATTCATTTACTGCAATTGGCTCTTTTGCAAATTTCATTTTAGCCTCTGCTAACCATATTGCATATTCTTCATCTGTCACAACTTTTACTGTGATAGGCATAAAAGCATGCTCAATTCCACAAAGTTCAGAACATTGACCATAGTACGTTCCAACTTTTTCAGCTTTAAACCAAGTTTCGTTTATTCTTCCAGGAACTGCGTCTCTCTTAACTCCAAATGATGGTAATGCCCAAGCATGCAAAACATCGTTGGCTGTAATTAAAACTTTAACCACTTTATTAACTGGAACAATAACTTCATTATCAACAGTTAATAATCTAGGTTGGTTTTCTTTTAATTCAGCTTCTTTAATCATATACGATTCAAAAATAATATTTTCATCAGGATACTCGTAGCCCCAGTACCACTGGTAACCAACAGCTTTAATTGTTAGGTCAGCTTTTGGAATAGTATCTTGTTTATACAAAATTTTAAAAGATGGAACTGCCATCACTATCAAAATTAAACATGGAATCAGTGTCCACAAAACCTCTACAGCAACATTGTGAGTAGTTTTTGATGGGTTAGGATTTTTTGACGCTCTAAATCTTATACAAACATAAATCATAAGAAATAAAACAAAAACACTAATAGCAATAATTACAGGAAGGAGAATGTTGTTATGAAAACTAACAATCTCAGTCATACTTTGAGAGGCAGAATCTTGAAAGCCTAGCTGCCAGTTTTTAGGCTGATCCGCCCAGGCGCTAGTTATTAACATTGTAGTTATAATTGTTATTAAAAATTTTTTCATTTGTTACACACTATATAAAGTGTCTTTTAAAAAATTACACTTTAGTTTTCGCGACAAAATATCAATTAATTAGGTAATTAACAATTGATAAGGCTGAAATTACAGCAGTTTCTGATCTAAGTATATTTTCGTTTATTTTAATTGGCTGAACCCCTTTAAAGGCAAGAATCTCCCCCCTTTCTTCTTCAGAAAAATCTCCCTCTGGACCAATAATTACACAAGTTGGATTATGAGCTAATTTATTAAAATCTAATTTTTTATTTTCAGAATTTAAATCTGTGAATATTAAGTCCATCTTTTCATGATTTAAAAAACTTTTTAATGATTGGGGATCTTCAATAAGCGGAACATTAATACGATTAGATTGCTCAGCAGCTTCTATGATTACTTTTTCTAATCTTTCTTTATTTATTTTTCTAACAATTGTTCTATCAAATATTATTGGTAAAAATTTTGTAACACCAAGCTCTGTTGCTTTTTGAATCATAAAATTAAAATAATTTGATTTAATGGGTGAAAAAGCTAACCACAAATCTTTTACATTTTCTTTTTGTCTTAATTGTTTTGTAATATTAAATTCAACTATACTTTTTGAAATAGTTAAAATTTTTGCTTCCCACTCTCCACTGTTATTAAATAAAGAAAAAACCTCGCCCACTTTGATTCTCATTACTTTATTCACATAGTGAGATTGAGATTTATCAAGCTTAGCAGTTAAATTAAGTGATAAACTTTCTTTAAAAAATAATCTAATATTACTCATTAATGTTAAGTTAATTTATGAAAAATATTAAAGCAATAATTTTTGATGCATATGGCACTTTATTTGATGTCAATTCAGCAGCAGAAAAATGTAAAGATAAAATTGGTGATAAATGGGAAGGCTTTGCTAATTATTGGCGAACTACTCAATTAGAATACACTTGGCTTAGAAGTCTAATGAATAGACATAAAGACTTTTGGCAGGTGACAGAAGATAGTTTGGATAAATCTATGAAGGCTTACGAAATAGATTTATCAATGAAAAATGAATTATTAAATCTTTATAAGGTGCTCTCACCTTTTCCTGAAGTACCTGAAATTTTAAAAAGATTAAAAGAAAAAAATTATAAATTAGGTATTCTTTCAAATGGAACACCCTCTCTTCTTAACGAATTAGTTAAGAGTAATAATTTAGATAATATATTTGATGATATTTTTTCAATTGAAGAAGTTGGAATTTATAAACCAGACTCAAAAGTTTATGACATGCCAATTAAAAAATACAAAATACAAAAAGAAGAAGTCGCATTTTTAAGTGCTAATACTTGGGATGTTTCTGGTGGTGGAAATTATGGTTACAGTTCTATTTGGGTAAACAGAAATAATAATATTTTTGATAATCTTGATTATAAACCTAAAGATGAGGTTAAAAACTTAAAACAATTGCTTGATATTATCTAATTCTATTTTCTTCAAAATTCTTATTTAGTTTTACTGAAATAGTTCGAGTATTTCTTTTATTCCACTCTGAAAAGGATCTTAAGATAGGCATAACCGAAAGCCCAAATTCTGTAAGTGAATACTCAACTTTTGGGGGCATTATTCGAATTACTTTTCTATTAATTATTCCATCTCCTTCTAGTTCCTTAAGCTGCTTGGATAACATTTGTTGTGTAATGGTTTTTAATCCTTTTTTGAGCTCACCAAATCTAATTTTTTTACTTTGCAGCAAACTAAACAAAATTCTAATTTTCCATTTACCTCCAAGAAAGTAAACGGCTCTTTCAGCTGGACAATCTATTAAATTTTTCATGGTATGTTTTTGTATACTAGTATGTTTACTTTGCGTTATTGCTTTATTAATACCAAAGCACTAAATAGAAGTCAAATAAATTGAAAGGATCAATATGACTAAAGGACAAAACGCAGGTAACGGACCAATTGCAGTAGATGTAGAGAAAGATAAATCTTACTACTGGTGTTCATGTGGAAAGAGTTCAAAGCAACCATTTTGTGATGGATCTCATCAAGGTTCAGAATTCACTCCTCTAGCTTACAAAGCAGAAGAAACAAAAAAAGTATTTTTTTGTGCTTGTAAACAAACTAACAACCAGCCTCTTTGCGATGGTTCACACAGCAAGTAATGATTAAAGCAAGTAAAAGAACTAAAAATATGAACAATATCTTAGATCTGACTGGTAGAATACTTATCTCTCTAATTTTTTTGTTAAGTGGAATTAATAAAATTGGAAACTATGAAGGAACGGTTGGTTGGATGGAGTCTTTAGGTGTGCCAGGCATTTTTTTAATACCAGCTATCATACTTGAGATAGGTGCACCGATATTAATTATGATTGGATATAAAGTAAAAGTTTCAGCAGCTTTATTAAGTATATTTTGTATCGCCACAGCGGTTATTTTTCATAATAATCTTTCTGATCAAATGCAGTTTATATCTTTTATGAAAAATATTGCTCTTGCTGGGGGTTTTTTATTCTTAGTTGTTAATGAAACAAAAGATTTCAGTCTAGATAAAAAATTAAATAATCGTTAATTAACTAAATATATAAGTGTCTTGATGCTTTAAATTAAGACACTTATAAAAATTACATATTATTTTAAGATTTAATTTATTAGAGTAAGGGTATTAATGGACAAGCCAACTATAGCAGATAACAAACCTAAAAAAGTAGAACTAGTACAAAATGAAGAATACATGTTTTGTACTTGTGGAAAATCTAAAAACCAACCATTTTGTGATTGGTCTCATGCTGGTACTTCATTTGAGCCTATAAATTTTAAAGCTGAAGAAACTGGTGATGCTTATCTTTGTATGTGTAAACATAGTAGTACCAAACCTTATTGTGACGGTACGCATAAAAATTTTACCTCTGATCAAATTAATAAATCAGAAGAAGTTTCAGGCACTAATGAAACAAAGAGTACAGAAGAAGAGCCACATCTTGCATACATTCATGAGCTTGCAAAAAATGGCTTAACAAAACTTGGTCATCATGGAGAAATGGGAGCAATGGGTGTTCCCTCAAAAGACTTGCCAAAGTGGGAAGATATTCAAATACTTACAGCCCAACTAGCAAAAAAACCTCTTCTAGATAATGATAAAGTTGAGACAGATATAATTATAGGTAAAAACTCAAATAAACCTCTAACGTTAAAGATTCCAATTTTTGTATCTGACATGAGTTTTGGTGCGCTATCAGAGGAGGCAAAAATTGCTCTAGCAAAAGGTGCTGAGGGAGCTGGTACAGGAATTTGCTCCGGAGAAGGTGGAATGCTTTTAGAAGAGCAAAAAAATAATTCAAAGTATTTTTATGAACTTGCTTCTGCTAAATTTGGTTATTCAGAAGATAAGTTAAAAAATATTCAAGCTTTTCATTTTAAAGGTGGTCAAGCTGCAAAAACTGGAACAGGTGGACATTTACCAGGGAACAAAGTTAAAGGTAAAATATCTGAGGTAAGACAAATTCCAGAAGGTGAAGATGCTATCTCCCCTTCTACTTTCAAAGACCTGACAACAGTTGATGATTTTTTAAAATTCTCAAACAGAGTTAGAGAGTTAACTGGTGGTATTCCAATAGGATTTAAATTATCTGCTCAACATATAGAAGATGACATTGAATTTGCCGTAAGTGCTAGTGCTGATTATATTATTCTTGATGGGCGTGGTGGTGGAACTGGGGCTGCTCCTTTAATATTTAGAGATAATATTTCTGTTCCCACAATTCCAGCCTTAGCAAGAGCTAGAAATTATTTAGATAAAAAAGGTTATGACCATGTATCATTAATTGTAACAGGTGGATTAAGAACTTCTGCAGATTTTGTAAAAGCACTTGCTCTTGGAGCAGATGGTATTGCAATCTCTAACTCAGCCATGCAAGCAATAGGATGCGTTGGTGCTAGAATGTGTAATACAAATAATTGCCCCGCTGGTATTGCCACTCAAAGACCAGAACTTAGAAAAAAATTAAATATTGACGAATCTTCTGCAAGATTAACTAGATTTTTTAATGCATCTGTAGATCTAATGAAGATATTAGCAAGAGCATGCGGACATGATCATCTTAATAAACTTTCTATAAATGATTTAACAACTTGGAAGAAGGAAATGAGCGAGCTATCTGGTGTGTCATTTGGTGGAGTTATAAATAATAAGCAAAACAATAAATAGAGGATAGAAATGAATAATATTGAAGTAGAAAAAATAATAGAGCCAGTTGCGGCATCAGATGGTGCTGGTGTTAAATTAAAGAGAAGTATTGGCACTCACCTTATTGATTACCATGATCCCTTTTTAATGTTAGATGAATTTGGTTCTGAAAATAAAGATGATTATATTGGAGGCTTTCCTCCTCACCCTCATAGAGGAATTGAAACAGTAACGTATATGCTTGCTGGCGACTTTGAACATAAAGACAGTACAGGTGGCGAAGGAATAATGACTGCTGGAGATGTTCAGTGGATGAAAACTGGAAGTGGTATCATTCATTCAGAAATGCCTGCAATGAAAGAAGGTAAGCTTCATGGATTTCAATTATGGGTAAACATGCCTGCTAAATTGAAAATGACTAAACCTGAATATATTTATATTGATGCAGATAAAATGAGCACTCATAAAGATGATGATAAAACTGTCAAAGTGATTGCTGGAAAATTTCAAGATGCAGAAGGACCTGTTAAAGGTCACAATGTTGAACCTGTTTATTTTGATGTAGAGCTTGAAAAAGGAAAAGAATTTAATTTTGATCTTCCCTCAACTCACAATTCATTAATATATTTAGTTGAAGGTGAAATTAAGGTAGGAGATCAAAACCATGACCAAGCTAAAAACTCTACTTTAATTATTCTAACTAGAGGTGAAAAATTAAAAGTCTCTAGCTTAACTAAAGCCAAGTTTTTATTGATATCTGGAAAGCCAATTGGTGAGCCTATTGCTAGAGGGGGTCCATTTGTAATGAATACTAAAGCAGAGATCTTGCAAGCAGTTCAAGATTATCATAATGATACATTTGTAAAATAATGAAAACTATTAAAATAGAAAAATTTGGTGGTCCTGAAGTATTAGAGGTTAAAGATATTGAAATCGGTAAACCAGGTCCAAAAGAAGTTCTTATAAAAAATCTATCAATTGGTCTTAACTATATTGATGTTTATCATCGAACAGGCTTGTACCCTATTCCTCTACCAAGTGGAATTGGCCTAGAGGCATGTGGAATAATAGAAGAAGTTGGTTCTGAAGTTGATCTGTTTAAAGTTGGAGATAGAGTGGCTCACTCTTCAATGCCAATTGGAAGTTATTCAGAAAAACAATTGTTTCCTCAAGAAAAATTAGTTTTAGTTCCAGAGGGTATCTCTGATGAAATAGCATCTTGTATTATGCTTAAAGGGATTACTGCTGAATATTTATTACACAGAGCTTATCCAATTAAAAAAGGGGATAAAGTATTATACCACGCAGCAGCTGGTGGTGTTGGCCAAATATTATGCCAGTGGGCTAATGCATTAGGAGCTGAAGTCATTGGAACAGTTGGCTCTAAAGAAAAAGAGGCTATTGCTAAAAAAAATGGTTGTCATCATGTAATAAATTATACTGATACAAACTTTGTTGAAGAGGTGGAAAAAATTGCAGGTAAAAATGGAGTTGATGTTGTCTATGATGGTGTTGGTATTAAAACATTTGATGGATCAATTGAAACCTTAAAGGTTAGAGGTATGATGGTCGCTTTTGGTAACGCATCAGGTTACGTTGATACGATAGATGTTAAAAAACATATTAATGCAAAAGGATTATTTTTTACTCGTCCTTCTATTGCACATTATACAATGACAAGGGAAGAATTAGTTGAATCAGCTAAAAAAGTTTTTGATGCAATTTTGTCTGGAAAATTTAAAGTTGAAATTTCAAAAAAATACTCACTTGATGATGCTAAAAAAGCTCATGAAGAATTAGAAGCAAGACTATTAACCGGTCCTGCAGTTATTATTCCTAATTAATCTAAATTAACATCCATATCAGACATATGCAATTTTAATGCATTTGTTGATACTTGAATTTCTCTCATAAAAACAACGATTGAAATCATCATCGATAAACAACAAGATCCAAAGATTAATCTTGCAGCAAAAATTTCATTCAAATAAAGGGCAAACACAGTCAACATATTAAATAAGAAACCAAATGCAGCAAACATAATAGTCCATTTTAAAAGAACAATTCTTCCACTTAAATTTATAAACTGTTTTTTCCACTCAGGAGGAATATGATTTTCATACACATGTTCATCATGAAGCTGCCTAATAAGCTTGCTCAAAGAATGAAATCTGTTGCTATATACACTCATCAATAAAGGAATGGCCGGAAACATCAATGCTGTAACTGTGTAATCTATATTCATACGAATCAGTTTGATTATGAAACTAGCCTTTGTTATTTACAAGTAAATTATTATGAAACAATTAAATCTCTTTATTGAACTAACAAGATTGAAAAGACCTATTGGCTATATGTTATTATTTTGGCCTTGTGCATGGGGACTAACTCTTGCTTATGATTTCTCAAAAAACTTAAATGATTATTTTTTTTACTTATTATTATTTTTTTTAGGATCAGTTCTAATGCGTTCTGCAGGATGCATTGTAAATGATATTTCTGACAAAGAATTTGATAAAAAAGTTTCAAGAACAAAAAATAGACCTATTGCATCTAATCAAGTTTCCATAAAATTAGGAATATTTTATACTTTGATTTTATGTCTACTTGCACTTTTGGTTTTAATTAACTTTAATAACTTAACAATCTTACTTGCTCTTGGGTCTATGCCTCTAGCCTTCACTTACCCTTTAATGAAAAGATTTACTTATTGGCCTCAATTATTTTTAGGAATAACATTTAATTATGGTCTAATTTTAGGATGGACTGCAATTCAGGGTGAAATAAATACTGTTGCTATTATCTTTTACTTTGGAGCCATATTTTGGACACTAGGATACGACACAATTTATGGGTTTCAAGATATTAAAGATGACGAAATTATAGGTGTAAAATCAACTTCAATAAAATTCAAAAATAAACCAAAAAATTTTGTATCCACATGTTATGTTTTTCTAATTTTTTCTATTTTAATTGTGGGCTATATGATGAATTATAATTACTTTTTTTATGCAAGCTTGTTAATAACAATTGCCCACTTATTTTTTTACCAAATTAAATCTTTTAACCCAAAAAGCCCATCTATGTGCTTAAAAGTTTTTAAAAGTAATAATTTAGTTGGTCTTCTCATTTTTTGTAATATTTTAATCGGGAAATTTTAATGAATAATTCAGAGATTTATAAAAGACTTTATAAAGATTACTCAAAAAAATATATTAATAAAATATTAATATCAGTTTTTTTTGGAGTTCTTGTTGCAGCAAGCACTTCTGCTATAGCTTGGCTTTTAGATCCCGCTATTAAAAAAATATTTGTTGAGAAAGATCAGTCACTAATATTCATAATTCCTTTATTAATAATTATAGCTTTTACTATCAAAGGGTTTGCTCTTTATTTTGCAAAAGCAATCATGATTAAAGTTGCTGAAGAAATTAAAAAAATTCTTCAATCTCAAATGGTAAAATCTCTAATTAATGCAGATACACAGCTAATAGATAAAAAACATTCTGGAAAATTTATTTCAAATCTTACTTTTGATGTAAACCATATTACCAATATGCTCAGTACAGCCATTTTAAGCTTATTCAAAGATAGCTTAACTTTGTTTGGGTTGCTATTTGTAATGTTTTATCAGAATTGGAAATTATCATTAATTGCAATAATAATGATTCCTATTGCTGGTATGGCTTCAAAAACTCTCGGTAAAAGAATTGGAAAAGTTGTGACAGAAGCACAAGAAAAATCTGGTTTTTTAAATACTCATTTAATCGAATTATTTAAAAACCATAAATTAATTAAAATATTTCAAAGAGAAGACTATGAAAGTAAAAGAACAGATGGTCATTTAAATCAACTAAAAGAAAAAAATATTAAAATCAATACTGTGTTTGTAAGATTGTCACCAATCATGGAAACCTTGACTGGAATAATGATTGCAATTTTAATATTTTATTCTGGAAAATTAGCTCTTAATGACGAGATTGAGATAGGAAATTTTTTCTCTTTTCTTGCAGCAATGATGCTCGCATATCAACCTGTAAGAGCTCTATCTACAATGAATATGATATTAAAACAGGGGTTATCTGCAGCCAATAGAATTCTACCTATTATTGACAATCAAAATAAAATTGCTGATCATGAAGACGCTCAGGATATTAATATTACTCATTCTAATATTAAGTTTCATAACATTAACTTTCAATATAATGCTGATGAAAAAGATGTTTTAACAAACATAAATCTAAATATTGCTGGGGGGAAAATGACCTCATTAGTTGGGCATAGCGGTTCTGGAAAATCAACAATTTTAAATTTAATACCTAGATTTTATGACGTTCAATCTGGAGATATCTTGATTGATAATCAATCTATATACAAAGTGAAAATTAAATCTCTAAGAGATAAAATATCCCTTGTAAGTCAAGATACGACTTTGTTTGATGATACGATAAAAAATAATATCAAATATGCTAAAAATGATGTCACAGATGAAGAGGTAATTTCAGCAGCAAAATTCTCTTATGCACATGAGTTTATAGAAAAATTACCAAAAAAATATGAAACAATAATAGGCGAAAATGGAATTAGATTATCAGGTGGAGAGAAGCAAAGACTGTCTATAGCTCGAGCTATGATCAAGAAAAGTCCAATAATTCTTTTAGATGAAGCAACTTCATCATTAGATTCTGAAACTGAAAGTAAAATTCAAGATGCTTTACAAATATTAACTAAAGATAAGACAACCATTGTAATAGCCCATAGACTGTCAACAATTTTAAGCTCTGATCAAATTTATATTATTGATTCTGGAAATGTTGTTGCGAACGGTAAACATGATGAATTGTTAAATAATTCAGAACTTTATAAAAATTTCTATGAGAAGCAAATTCGTAAAGAATAATGTTTTTTTTATATCAAATAATAATAACCATTACTCTAATATTCTCTCCATTAATTATATTTTTTAGAAT
>Ga0257127_1000833_pt1 | contig 24454 bp, 26 predicted proteins | sample SI060_135mmetaG_FD_190152 | JGI IMG/M metagenome (GOLD analysis project Ga0257127, IMG submission 190152) | Marine microbial communities from Saanich Inlet, British Columbia, Canada - SI060_135m | ecosystem: Environmental > Aquatic > Marine > Inlet | place: Canada: British Columbia | collected... | reverse complement strand
CTTTCAGCAAATGGAAGATTTGATGTTGTAGGTGATACTTCTCTTAACAATGTATCGGTTGCAGGATATGAAAATATTACAGGTGAATTGACTGTTACGGGTGTGAGTAACTTGAACAACGATGTGAATATAACAGGAACATTAGACGTATTAACTGACATATCTACAAATGGACGTCTTGATGTTGTAGGTGATACTTCCTTAAATAATGTGTTAATTGATGGATATGGAATTGTCACTAGTACGTTGACAGTAAGTGGAACAATAAGCACACTAACCGATCTTTCAGCAAATGGACGTCTTGATGTTGTAGGTGATACTTCCCTTAACAATGTATCGGTTGCAGGATATGAGAATATTACTGGTGAATTGACTGTTACGGGTGTAACTGATCTAAATAATGATGTGAATATCACAGGAACATTAGACGTATTAACTGACATATCTACAAATGGACGTCTTGATGTTCTAGGTGATACTTCCCTTAACAATGTATCTAATGCCGGAACATTGGCAGTAAATGGACTATCCACATTATCAGGTGTTAGAGTTAACAGGCATTTGGCTGCTACCAACTACACAATAACAAATACGGACTATATTATAGGTTGTAACACCACTTCTGGAGCAATAACAATAACATTACCACTTGCATCTTCTGTTCCAGGACAATTGTTTATTATTAAGGACGAATTCGGTACTGCCGGAGGAGCAAATATTACTATTAATGCTAATATTGCAGATAGTATTGATGGAGAATCATCAAAACCAATTGTTGTTAATTATGCATCATATTCATTATATAGTGATGGCGGAACATCCTATTGTATATTTTAAATACATAATTTTATTTATTACATTTATTTTAAAAAGATCATCACACCTCAAATGATTAACATTATGAATAGTGCTATTATCACTGATACAAGATATAATTATGCCACGGTGACAACTTTTGCTAAATTTCTAGGAAAGTCTGGATTTATATCTTTTGTCAATGCAATATCATATGACAGCATCTGAATGTATATATTAGCTAAAACTCCAGCAAACGTTTTATTTTTATTTATTGATAATATATTATCACTATTAAATCCAATTGTAATAACATTTGCTTCCCTAGCCATGGTTTCATTATATGCATTCATATTGCTTTCGTGATAAATATCATCAGTGTCTAAAATTATTATTGGTATTCCAGATGATATTAAAGCAAATGGCCCATGTTTTAAAGCAGATGAACTATATCCTTCGGCATGTATATATGAAATTTCTTTTAGTTTTAATGCACCTTCTAGAGCAATAGCATGTGAACTTCCTTTACCCAAAATAAAACATGATTGATAATCTTTCATCTGATTAACTATATCATTAATACTATGTTTTAATGACAATACATCATCAATATGAGTACTCAATGATCTAATATCTGTTATAATTTGCCTCCTTTCACTATGACATAAGTTTTTATGCTGTGCATACCATACAGCAATCAATGATAAAACTACACACTGATTGGTAAATGATTTAGTAGACGCAACCGCAAATTCTTTTCCTGCATTTAAATATACACCACATGTTGTTTGTCTAGCAATTTCAGAATCAACTACATTAACTACTCCAATTGTTGTATAATGCGATAAAATCGGGAAACATTTTATAAGATCATGCGTTTCTCCAGATTGTGAAAGTAAAATAAAAACTGTATTTATATTTGGAATATCATATTCCATAAATTCTGCTCCATCTATTACTGATACTGTTCTAAAAACTTTTAAACTTTTAAACATATGTGATGCCCATAATCCCGCATTAAATGATGTTCCACAACCCAAAATTATAAGATGTTCTGCATTTAATAGTTCACATAAATGATATTCTAAACCACCCAACTTTACATGAAAATCATTTACTAAACGTCCACCATTATTTATAGCTTGACTTACACAACGAGACTGTGAAAATATTTCACGTTCCATCCAATAATTATACGGCGTTGGTGTTAATATACTCGTATCATTTTTGACATCTAATTTTTCACTTAGTGGTTTATTATTAATAATCATTGTTCCATCTCCACGTATAATTTCTATAACACGATGATTATCAATTGGAACATATTGTGTAATATAATTATTAAAACCAGATTGTTCAGAACATACCATGGCAATAGAATTTGTATATCCTAAAAGCAATGGAGATCCATTTCTAGTAATCCACATTCTATTTGGCTGTCGTGGATCAATAATAATTAACGCCCATGTTCCCGACAATTGCTGAATTGTAGCTTCAATCGCTAAAGTCATTGCCATTGTTTGACGATGCATGGAAATTAACACAGCAATAATTTCAGTATCTGTTTCTGTTTTAAAATGAAATCCCTTTTCTATTAACATAGTTTTAAGTTCTAAATAATTATCAATGATACCATTATGCACCAATGTAATTTCTTCACTGTTGTCCTGATGAGGATGTGCATTATTATCGGTTTTACCACCATGAGTTGCCCATCTAGTATGACCTATTGCCGTTTGTGATGTTGGTGATTTTTTATTTATCATATCACATACTTGTTGATATGCATTGTTCGTATTTGTTGATGCCTTTTTAACAGTATGTACGCCTTTATTAATATATGAAATACCCACAGAATCATATCCTCGATTTTGTAACATGTATAATCCATCTAAAATATATTTTAAAAAGTTATCATTGCATAATACTCCAATTGTTCCACACATTAATATATTATTATGTCATATTTTTTTAACTTGATAACATAAAAAAATAAAATTCATACACATTACCAATCTAGTTGTATTATATATTAATGTCCACATTTACAGAAGAAGATCATACTCATTTGGCATCATTTGATAAGGAATTGGCAACTGTTCCTAATGTACAAATGCAAGAAAAGAAATTAATACTTGTTGGTGATGGAGGAACTGGTAAAACCACATTTGTCAAAAGATTAATGGCTGATGATTTTGATCCAAAATATTTGGCAACATTGGGTGTAGAAGTACATCCTGTTGTCGATCAAGAACGAAATATTATATACAATATTTGGGATACAGCTGGGCAAGAAAAATTTGGAGGATCTAAAGATGCATACTATATTAATGCAGATTTAGCAATTGTTATGTATGATACAACAAGAATTATAACTGCCAACAGTGTTAAAAAATGGATATCAGATATTCAAAAAGTGTGCCCAAAAATACCTATCATTATTATATGAAATAAAGGAAACGTACATAAGAAATGTTCTATTTTTAATTCATTCATTATTTCTAATAAAACAATATGTGATCCATCAATCATTTTTGAAATGACACAATCTCAATTTACTCCAGAAATTGTTTCTGCATTTAATGATAGAATTGAAGAAAGTTCAAAGACATATTGTTAAAGTCAAAAGAAAACTGCACAACATATGTCAAAACACGTATCTTTACAATATCATACGCAAATATCATCAAATGATGATGTAACAATAATGGATATGATATCATATCATATGCCAGATGAACTTCATAGCCAAGATTTGTCACAAAAAAGAAAACTTGAACTCATGTATAATGTACATGAGTTCCCATTTCAAACAATTAATATATGCTTACAATTTAATATAGAAAGACGTGTATTGGATGAAGTATTCTGTGATAATATGTTCAAAAATAAATTTATCATTAATACAGAACATATGCCAGATGATGTATATACATACATAAATGGAAATTTGCATGCATGGCTACATGTTATTCGTTTTGGACAGTTTGTTGGTCCAGATCTTTTGGCAGATATTGTTGGTGAAATTTATTCAATTTTCCCAGAAGTAGAAATGCTAATTTAATATTAGTATTTCAAAACAATTAATTTATTTGTATAGTTCGTCTATATTTAAATTGGTGCAAGTTGAGCATCAATATCATTTGCCCCAGCATAAGCAATACCAGCATCAAGACTTTCTTTTTCATGCATATCCATTAATCCCGGTCCATCAAACAAATATAATTCTGTATTATTTACCTGAGAAATTTTAGGATCCAATTTATCCTGAACATCTTTAGTACACCAACTCTTAGAATCATCTCCAAGAATAATGTCTCTAGATTGCATGTCTCTAATGTTATATCCGATATTGATTTGATCTTTAGACAATTTGGTATTCTTCTTCTCTAATTCCACAATTGTATCTCTAGCAATTTTGGACCCAGTTTTAGTAAGTCTGCAACCTTCTTCATTGCTAAATCCTTCAAAAATAAATGAATAATACAAGAATGATATAACACCAAGAAATAAAACTCCCATCATAATCTGTTTTGGTGTGATAGTAGAAATTAATTTTGATAAATTATCAATAAACATTACAATATCTAATGAAAAAAATTTACAAATTATACTGGACAATCATTATCGACCATATCCTGTACAAGTTCATCAAAACTAATTTTAGGTTCCCAACCAAGCATTTCTCTAGCCAAACTAGAATCGCCTAATAATGTTTGAACTTCACATGGTCTAAAATATTTAGGATCAATTACTATTAATGTTCGATTGGTTTCTATGTCATAACCAATTTCATTAATACCATTGCCACTCCAAGCGATATTGAATCCTCTCATAGCAAATACTTTTTCTACAAAAGATTTAACACTATGCTGTGTACCAGATGCTAATATATAATCTTTAGGAATGTCTTGTTGTAACATTAACCACATACCATATACATAATCTTTTGCATGACCCCAATCTCTCAATGATGAAATATTACCTAAATGTAATGATTCGATTTCTCCTGTAAGGATTTGATTTAGGCCTCTGGTTATCTTACGTGTAACGAAATTTATTCCCCTTCTTGGACTTTCATGATTGTATAATAATCCCGAACAGGCAAACATGTCATAAGATTCTCTATAATTTTTCACAATTGAAAATCCGTAACTTTTTGCCGCGCCATATGGTGACCTAGGATTGAAAGGAGTTTTTTCAGTTTGAGGAGTTTCCAATACTTCACCAAACAATTCAGATGTTGATGCCTGATAAAACTTATACAAATGCTTTCTTTTACAATTTCTTATTACTTCAAGTATGTTTAATACTCCCATAGCATCAACCTGACATGTGTAAAGTGGCATTTGGAAAGATACTTGTACATGACTTTGTGCGGCCAAATTATATACTTCTACAACATGAATATCAGGTATCGAATCATTAATTTCATTTACAATATTTGTAATACTAACAATATCAGTTATATCTCCATATCGAAGATTTAATCGTTCGTGATAAAATATATGATCAATTTGTTTTGTGTTATTTGTTGAAGATCGTCTAATCATACCATAAACAATATAACCCTTTTCCAATAACAATTCGGCTAAATATGAACCATCCTGGCCCGTAATTCCTGTAATAAAAGCAACCTTTGGCATAATATTAAGTTTATTATTATATGTTTGAATAAACAATGAATAAAAAATAAATTAAATTGAATAAAAATTGAATAAAAAATTCCCATCATATTTGTATAAATTTATAGTAATGGGTTTTGCGACGCCAATATTATTCAATACATTAACTATAGACGATCTTGATGAAATTGGATATATTCTTGAAGGAAAAATAATATACAAACCATGGTATAATCAAATATGGTCAAAAATTAAATATCCTCTATTGTTTTTCTAGCAGTCCAATCTAGTAGTCTTAAAGCTTTTTCTGGATTGCAATATGATATAGCAATATCACCCTCGCGTTTTTCTTTATATTCAATTTCGATTGTTTGCTCCAATTTTTCTGTATATGCATAAATTAATTGCAATACAGAAGTAGGAACACCTGTACCAAGATTGAATATTTCATAACCATTTTCCACATCACAGAATTGAGATGATTTTAAAAAACTCAATGCATGTATATGTCCAGAAATAAGATCCTCGAGATGAATAAAATCTCTTAAACATGTTCCATCATCTGTTTCATATGTATTACCAAATATAGAAATTGGTTTATTTTGTTCCACACATGAATAAATATTTCCCATTAAAGATCCGGAATTGGGAAACGTATCTGCTGAAAAACACATAATTCCAACTGGATTAAAATACCTTAAAATTATTGCGTTGATATTTGTGTGTTTACAAATATCTATCAAAAGTTGTTCTCCGATATACTTTGTCATACCATATGGATTAGTAATATTTTTCCCAGTTTCACTATCTTCTGACACATTGTTCTGATTATTTCCATAAACTGTTGCAGATGATGAAAATATAACGTTATTTACATTTGCATCTTGCATACATGTTAATAAATTCATTAATCCTCCTACATTATTGTTATAATATAATGTTGGATGTTTGATAGAATCCGGTACAGATTTTAATGCCGCAAAATGAACCACGTATTTTATTGGATAATCTGAAAATATCGTAGACATGCATGATTTATCACATATATCCCCAATTATGCAAATTATGTTGTCGTCTTCTAACTGAGATCTAACTTTAAAATTATCAACATTATCAACAACAATGATTTGTTTATCAGTAGAATATTTTAATTGAATACAAAATGATGATCCTATATATCCTAAACCGCCTGTAACTAGTGTTGCCATTAATATCAATACAATAATAGTTTTAACTTGTAAAAAAGATTGAAATTTGTTATTCTAGTGAATAGTATTATTGTTAATTAATGAGCGCATTATTTTTCGGCTCCATTATTGGCTTTTGTATGAAAAACTGGATATCACATAAATTATCAGAAAAAAAAGAAACTGATATTGTGATGCAAAACATGATCATTGGTAACAAGCGCGCAATAGATGATATATATGACAATTATGACGATGAATTGGACGATAGTATACATGACAAATTGGATGATAGTATACATGACAAATTGGATGATAGTATACATGACAAATTGGATGATAGTATACATGACAAATTGTCAATCAAGGAAGATTGTATGAATTTATCAAGTGACGAAGAACAGAAACCGATGTTGACTAACATTATTAAGGTAATAACTAATCATATGTATGCGAATGTATATATGATGGAATTTCGGAACAGTAATGATGTTTCGTCAATATCAATTGTATTTGACACATTCGGAGACATACTATCATGTGTGCATAACGAAACAGAATTTCCAACAATACCATACAAAGAATTTGGACATTATATATTATTAACACTGGCTGATTTTATATATAAATCCAAACATTATCAAGTACTAAGTTTTATTGTTGTTAATGAATTACATGACAATCGTAATCCATTGAGAAAAATATTTACAACTAAATATGAAAAAAAATATAATAACATTCAAAAACATATTAAAAAAATATCACATTTGTATAAGAATCATTTATATGATTTATCATTTATTCGAAAAATGATAAAAAAGGAAAATGAAAATGCGATGATAACATTTCCATATAATGTGAATAATATTTTATCTCAATTTATCCTTTCGAATGGCACATTAAAAAACATAGGTCCAATACCATATGTTGTTACATCAGTTATTATGTATGCAATGTCAGATTGACTTTTATATATAGTCACAACTCATTGCAATTATTTTATCGTTTACTATTTCTATACGAAAAGGTTTTCCGCAACCAAAAATCATATTATTATTTATTAATTGATCGCATTGTTCTTTAGGTAAATGAGGAGGAATTTGAACACTATTGCTTTTTAATACACCGTGACGAAATATTTGACAATTTAATTTATTTATTTCCATCCATTCTTCGCAGTGTGGACATTGTACATATAGTTGCATATTATCGGTTTTCAAATCTGTATGACTCATCGTATTTTAATATCTAATATCTAAATATATAGTTTTTTAACTTTTTGTGTTTTTTAACTTAATGAAATTATCTCTAATATAATATAATGATAACAGCAGAAATCATGGGAGGATTGGGAAACCAATTGTTTATTATTTTTACATTAATTGCATATTCACTCGATAAAAAGAATTCATTTTATTTCGAAGATAAAGAAATTGAAGCAGGGGAACGAAAGGTAGTTTATTGGGATAATTTGTTACAACATTTAGCAAAATTTATTAAACCAGTTCAATTCGTTAATGCCGTAATTCGTGAAAAAAATTTGAATTATAACAAACTTCCCAAAATTGAAACAAAAATTACAGCAAAGCTCAACGGATATTTTCAAAGCTTCAAATACTTTGACAAAAGAAAGGAAGACATTCTTAAATTTATAAAATTGTCAAAAATAATTGAACCATATCAAAATCTTTATGATTATGAAAATAGTATTTCACTTCATTTTCGTCTTGGAGATTATAAATTTCTTCAGGGTTATCATCCTATCATGAATATAGATTATTACAAACGATCATTGCAAACTATGATGGATAAAACAGAAATTACAAATTGGCAAGTACTATATTTTTGTGAAGATGAAGATGTTGAAGATATAGAACTTAAAATTGAACAACTTCAAATTGAATTTCCAAGTCTTTCATTTCTTAGAGCAAACAATATGTTGAGTGATTGGGAACAAATGTTAGTAATGTCTTTGTGTGCACATAATATTGTTGCAAACAGTTCGTTTAGTTGGTGGGCAGCATATCTTAATTCAAATAACAATATGGTTTGTTGTCCAGATATTATTATTGGTCCTGAAATAAAAACAACAATTAATTTGGAGGATAGATATCCCAGTACATGGACAATTATTGAAGCTTAGTAATTTTAATAATTAACAATTAACAATTAACAATTTATATTTTTTAATTTACGAACAATTTAAAGATTTTTCGTATAGTATTATAATGCAAAGTTCTTTAACACACTCAGTAACCGACACCGTCAAATTTCTTCAAACAGTTAGTCCTCAATCTACATCTTCTTTAATTACCCTGGCTTTTCCTGCAAAGTATTGTTTTTAGCCAGTTCTTAAATAAAGAATTGACTACGTCAAGAAATATAAAAGATAGAATCAATCGAAAAAATGTTTGCAAACTTTTAAAAAGTTTATCAGAAAAACTATCTTGTAAAAAATTTACAAAAGGAATAATTATTTTTGCAGGAATAGATGAATTTGGTGAAGAAATATTTGAATTTATTGAACCAAATTTATGCGTTAATATTTTTTACTACAATTGTGGCGGTAAATTTAATACAGATATTTTAGGTAATTTTATGCAAGAATGTGCTGGAAATATTATTTTGGCGAATGGAAATGAATGTATTATATATGAATTTATAAATGGAGGATTTATGAAAAAAGCTCATATTAATGCATGTTTACAAAAGAGACAAAAACACGGAGGACAATCCGCCAATCGTATTATGCGTTTAGCTGAAGAAACGCGCCATATGTATGTGACAAAAGTTATTGATACACTTAATAGTTTTGATAGATCAAATAAAATGTTCCTATTTGGATCAAAAGAAATTTGCTCAATGATACATAATCATTCACAAAAGTTAGTTTGTATTGATGATGGAGGATTTTTGGATTTTAATAACAGAACAATAAATAACACAGAATTCTTTGTGAACAAATTAAAAGATGTCCCAGTTTTTAACAAATATTATGAAAAGATTGTCTTATATCTTGATACAGATGTTGATATGCTGGACTTTGATATAGAAAAAAGAGACGAAATGGAATTTTATATTTCGAATAATTACAAAAGTGATAAATCAATACCTTTACCAGAAAATAACAATCCATTTCATGCACAACTATGTGGTTTTGAATATGTTGGAATAAAATATTATGCAATAAATGAGGTGATGTAAATGAAATAAGCGTAAATAATATTTTAATTCTTTATTTTAAGTTAAATATACATATTTAGTATATATAATGTTAACATTATGCACAGCATGGTACAGAGTAAACAACAAATTTAGAAACAATGAATATAATGTTTGGATGAGTAATTTGCTATCAAGTTCTAATAAATTTAAGGTTGTTTTATTTACCAATACAGAAACATATGATGAAGTAAAGCAGTATGAATGTGATAATATTCATATTGTTATAAAAGAATTTGAAGATTTTCATTGTGCAACAGATAAATGGTTAGAAAATCATGAACGTAATGATGAATTGAATCATAAAAGTAAGCATAACACCGATTATAAACTTAATATGATATGGAATGAAAAAGTTGCATTTGTTCATGATGCATTTACGAGACAAATTTTTGATACTGAATATTATTGTTGGTGTGATATTGGTTATTTTAGAAATTCACAATTTCCTATAAATGAGTGGCCAAATGAAGATAAATTAAAAATAGTTAACAAAGATACAATTCATTATTGTCAAATAGTTCATGATCATCAGTTATCAATTTTAATCAACAAACATTTGCCAAATAAAGATAGTAAATATATCAAAGGTCAACTTGATCCAAATCAAGAATCTATTGCTGGTGGATTTTTCTTGACACATAGTTCAAATATTGAATGGTGGTTTAATCAATATTACGAAATAATGAATTGGTATTTAGATAATGATATGCTAATAAAAGATGATCAAATTATTATTATCACTGCATTTATTCATAAATGGTCATGTTTTACTTTGATTAAAGCAAGATGTGGAAATAAGTGGTTTGGGTTTCAAGATTTTTTATTTAGTTGAGTATATATTAACTTTTGTTACCCCCATATTAACTAGTATTGCAAGGCGATGTACACCATTTTGTACAACATGTTTATTTATTGATTCATCAAAAATACAATTGATGTAAAATTCTTTTCTATAATCAAATATGTTGATTAATTTGTCATATGCTTCTGAAAAATTATCACAAGTTATGATTGTTCCCGTAAAAGCCATAATATAATTGTTATATGCTTCCTTTTCGCCCAATAAATATCTGTAATGCGGGGTTTGTTTAATATTTATTAATGGTTCATTCACTATATTAACACAAATATCACTTATATCTACTTCTCTGAGTACATGAGATTCCGCTGGATAATAAATATTTACATCTTCAACACCAAAACGAAAAAATCTAGCAATTAATTTTGCTTCATTTTCGTTGTCGCTAGAATGTATTACATGTTCGTGTGTTATTCCCTTGATCCAAGCTTTTTGGATCGATGCATTGTGAATCATTTCTTCATTAATTTCCGGTAATGGATCAATAAATTCCGAATTTCGGGGATTAAATAACATTCTAGCATGCCATTTTATCATTGTTTCATGTAACGAATATACATGATTCGTTCCAGGTTTAATCACATTTTGGGTATTAGTATCAGTAACAAATATTACATATATTTCATTGGGTAAATTATACAAATATCTAGATTTTTCTTCGATATGATCTCTGGATGCAGTATCCAAACTATATATATGATCAATAAATTGTTTTATATTGACTTTTCTTTTGTATATTCGATTGATTATAATATTTGGATGATCTCGAATTATTGTCATTATTTCTTGTAACTTATTAAATCCATGTTTCCATATTATAAAACTTTGAATAGTTTCTGTCATTATATTACAGTTTATAATCTTTTTCTAACTTATTATTTGTTTTTAACTACATTAAATAATTTTGAAACCACATATGTGTGTCCGTAATGTGATTCATATGTGTGGAATCTTTTGATAATAAATTACATTCATCTTCCAATTTTAAGAAAATATTGGTCATGATATAATTGTCAATCCCGATAAATTTTTCATGTAAATTCCATTGTTCTAATAAATAGTAATATTCAGATATATACAATAAAATTTTATCAACACGACCCCCAAAAAAACCACCAACTATTTTTGCATTTCCTTGAGTTCTCAATGTGTCATTTGTCATCATATTTAAATCTAATATTCTGTCATTAATATTAATTTCGTTGACTGAGAACATATTAATTTTATCACGAGACAATTTATTAAAATTGGGCCAATTGTGTAAATCCGGGTAATTTAGATGAGTAACTTCTGGTCTAAAACAACCAATATCAATCCAATAAAAAAAACTTGTATTAAAATAATTATCATCAATAGCTAATTTTAAAAAATTAGCTTTTTCATTGTAAATTTTAAATAAATCTACACTATGTAAATGTTTGCGCTTTATGTCTTGTTCATATGATAATTCAAAACCATTATGATATTTATTTGAATAAAAATCACATATTTCGATAATTACTATTTTTATTTTGCTAGCATATGCGGTTAGCAATAATGATGTTTCTATATTTGTGTATAAAATAATTGGCACATTTAAGATAGTTAACATATTATCAATCCAATTTAAATATACACTGGCCGATTGTTTTGATTTAATTTTATAGTAACATGTTACGAATGTAGTATTATTTTTCATATTATAATATAATACAATGAGAAATTTAATGATATGTGCGCATCCGGATGATGAAACTTTATTTGGTGCTCAAGAATTAATACTCGAAGAATATTTGGTTATTTGTGTCACAAGTATCAATAGATTTGGAAAGGAAACTAAAAATTTAAACGATTTTAAAAAAAATATGGAAGAATTAAATACTCAATATATTATTTGGGATTTTATTGATAAGGGATTTACACACGAAGTTTTAACATCTGAAATAAAATTTCCATCTGACAAAGGATTAGATATCAGGGATAATATTAGGGAAATATTACTAAAAGAAAATTTTATTAAAATAGTGACACATGGATGCAATGGTGAATATGGACATCCTCAACATATAGGATTATCTCAGGTAGTTTTTGACATTTGTCTTGAATTTGATATACTTGATAAATTATATCATTTTGATTTAACCAAAATTGGAAAAGTATTGCGAAAAAACAAACAAATTACACATCAATTGGGTGATGTAAAATATAAAGAAATAATCAACGATAATAACGATAATAACGATTTGATTATAGATTTTCATATTGTTGAAAGAAAAAAACATTTGTGTGAAAATTATTCTCATGCAAATCAATTGCTTTTGGTAATGTTTAAAGAATTTGTACTATATTCTTGTATTGTAAAATGCTCCGAAATATGGTCAACCGAATACAATGATTATCAATCAATTTAAAAATTTTATTAAATCATGATGATAAAAAATATATAAACTATTATATATGTTGTCTGATATACGCACAAATCCTCGCAAATATTTATTTGAACCTGGTCATGAATTTGCCGAACAATTATTAGTTTATCAATATTTACCACAAAATGCAAATGTTTTGGAATTTGGTGGTCGTAGTGGTGAAGTTTCTAGAGCAATTCAATTGGTTGTTAATGATACAAATAAACATATAGTAATCGAACCCGATCATAATTATGCATCGAAATTAAAAGAAATGGGGTTTAATACATTTTCGGGGGTGGTAGCTTTAAATGAAACATTTTATGATGGATATGTTACCGATCATGGTTGCGAAGGTAGAAAAAAGAAATTTGATGTTGATAAATGTATATCAATACCCACTATCACATTTGACGAATTGCAAATACAATATGACATTGTTATTGACACATTAATTATTGATTGTGAAGGAGCGTTTGTTCAAATATTAAAAGATTTTCCTAATATTTTAGATAATATTAATTGCTTAATTATAGAATATGATATGCCACCAGATATTTGTGCAAATTTGATTAATTTGTTCAAAAGTAAAGGTTTTCATTCTGTTGCAACAATAAAAGGATGGGCATTAAAAGATGGTCTGTTAGGTAATATTAATACACATGATAATATTGGTCATGAAGTCTGGAAAAAATAAATTATATCTTTTGAAAAATTAATGTTTTATATTTGATGATTTTATCCTTATATATATCAAATTCTTCAATACCGTGAAAAAATATTTGCGTAAATTTTTCCATTATTGTTTGCAAAATTATTTTATGTTTTGAATTATCTTTCATATCTAATTTAATACAATATAAACCATCATCAAGTAACATATTATGTACATTTTGAATATATTGTTCAATATCACTATTATTCATGGATATATTAATAACATTCCAACCAATAACACCATAATCAATAATGACTTTAAATTTCAAATCGTTGATAACTTGCTTTGTCATATCCTGTAAAATAAAATTCTCATCATTTATTCTTTGTATTTTATCTAATTGATAATATGTAACATTTGGGAAAAAAATTATATCCAAGGCGTTATGCCATTCATATCCGATATTCAAAACATTATTATTATGTGCAAAATTATTTAACAAAGGATATAATATATTATACATAAAATGTCTGTCTTGATGTTCATAAATAAATTTAAAAATATTTTCATCTAATATGTTTATGGGTGTAATCATATTGCATATTGTTGGTATTATAATATGATATGAATATTGACATATTTGTTGATATTTGGTTGGAATAATATAAGTAAAATTATTAATGGTTTTTTGTATAAAATTTGTATAAAAATCAATTGGGAACCATTTATTTTCATACCCAATAGTATTTTCCTTAATTGAAAAAAAACACAAATCAATATAACGGGGCCCGCGCATAACAGTTATCATTGCTTTATTTTTATTTACTCGAATAACAGTAAATCCATTTTGTACAAGATTTGGAACTACAACATTATGTACAATTTCATAATTATCGCACATAATGCCAATATCTTCATCATGATCGTCGGGAATGAAACAACCATCACGACATAAACCCAGCATTGTTTTACCTTGTGGCCAATTACATATATTATGATCGTTTAATATATTGGTGACATGTTGAAAATTATTACTACGCAATTCATAAATTTCTTGTTCCGATAAAATAGTTCTTCTGCATTCTTGATTATATAAATTAAAATTCATCATTATATAAAAATATAACAAATAAAAAAAATATCATATTAAATATTACCCGAGGTTTGACGTTTGAAGTCATAAATATTTGGATCAATTATAACATTATAATTTTCATCAACAATGCAATTTGGACTATCTTTATTCATTGTTCCTAACATATACACATTATTATCATTTATTACAAAAGTTTCAAATGGTTTGAAAGTTTTACCTATTTTATCACAAAGTATACATTGCATAGACATATATGTATACAATGCATACACATTTGTTCCTCGATCCTCAGCAAAACCTGTATAATCAGTTTGGAGACATATATTAATTAAATCCATCAACATAGGATTTTCCTTCTTACTTATCATAATACCATTTGCCATAATTCTGCAATAATCTCGTGCATTACGAACTCTTCTATCAACACCAAATGATGACAAAAATGTAATATTAGTTGGTAACATTTCATCAAAAGATATCAGAGGTTTGAGATCACAATCAATATAAACACCCCCAAATATATACAATAAACAGTATCGAAGTAAATCTGATTGATGACAATATCGTGGGATAGAATCTAATTTATCGCAAATAATTTCCCCTTTTGCATCAAAATGTTGTCTAATAATTTCTTTTCCTTCATCAAAATTAAATAAATGATATTTATGATCGGGATTTAATGTCAATAAATATTCACCAATATAATCTGGAATACACGATTTATCGTGATATATTTGAAAAATGTTTTTGTTCATTATATTTTATATTACATACCGTTTAAATACTTAAAACATACTTATGTATTCATTATAATGCTGTGTAGACTATGCAAAGAATCATCAATTGTCGATATTATATCTTTAGGAAATCAAAAAAATACATCTATATTTCCAAAATATGGAGACATTAACAATCCAACATTTCCCATCAATATTGTTTTGTGTCAATCATGTGGTCTTGTACAAACAAAAGAAACCAGTTGTCCAGATGAATTGTATAAAACTGGACAGTATGGATATGAATCTGGAATTAGTAATACTATGAGAAAGCATTTGTTAGATTATCATGAAGAAATATTATCAAAAGTTCAACTTAATCCAAATGACACAGTACTAGATATTGGATGTAATGATGGAACATTATTGGATTATTACAATATCACAATTAACAAATTGGGCGTAGATCCAACTGGTCAGCAATTTATTGAAAATTACAAAGATAAAAGGCTATTATGTGATTATTTCACAAAAGATAATTTTACGGAAGAATTTAACAGTGTTAAATGTAAAATTGTAACAAGTATTTCTATGTTTTATGATTTACCAGATCCTGTACAATTTGCTAAAGATATATATGATATTTTAACAGATGATGGTATTTGGACTTGTGAACAAAGTTATTTACTTTCTATGTTGAATACAAATAGTTTGGATACAATTTGTCATGAACATTTGGAATATTATGCATTGACACAAATGATAAATATTGCAGAAAGGGCAAATTTTAAGATAATTGATGTAAAATTTAATGATTGTAATGGTGGAAGTTTTAGAGTTTATTTTGCAAAGAAAGACTCATCGCAATTTACAGAAGCAACTGAATTAATTAATGATATTGTTGAATCTGAAACAAAAGCTGATATTATTAATCCAAATACATACATAAATTTTATGCATGGCGTAAACGAAGAATTAGATAAATTAAAATCATTTATTAAACTTATTAATGATGATAATAAAAAAGCATATTTGTATGGAGCTTCAACAAAAGGAAACTGTATTTTACAATATTGTAATATTCACGAAGCACAAGTAAAATATGCAGTAGAACGCAATCCTAAGAAAATCGGAAGATCAACTAGTACAGGAATTGAGATTATTAGCGAGGAAACAATGAGAGAAAATCCACCCGATTATCTTATTGTTTTACCTTGGCATTTTAGGACAGAAATTGTTGCAAGAGAAAAGGAATTTCTCGATAACGGCGGTCAATTTATATTTTATCTTCCTAAATTTGAAATTGTTTCAAACAAACCCAAAACACTTATTACAGGTTGTGATGGATATATTGGATCATATGCTAAAGAAATATTACAAGATAATTTGTATGGTATTACCCGACAAATAAAATCACATGAAAAAATTCATAAAATTGAATTGGATTTAAGAAGAATAGATGAATTGACAAGAATAGTTGACATGATAAAACCAGATAAAATTATTCATTTGGGTAGCGATTCATCCGCTGTAAATTGTTTTAAACATCCGGTTATATGCGCTAGTACTGCGACAATAGTTTCTGCGTTATGTGAAATAATTAAAACTAAAAGTCCCCATACAAAGTTGTTTAATGCATCAAGTAGTGAGATTTATAAAGGTCATAAAATTTATTGTGTTGACGATGAATATCAAGAACGAATTAACAATTATAATAACAATCATCCATATTCAATGGTTAAGGTCATGAATCAAGAAATGATTAAATTTTATAGAAAAACATATGGATTGCATTTATCAACTGGTATTCTATTTACTGTGCAATCTGAAAGAAAGAATTCTGGATTTTTATTAAATAAACTTGCACATCATGCTAAAACATGGAAAAGTCATAATGAATCGATTTCTGTTGGATTTCTTGGATCATACAGATCGATGATTCATCCTATAGATGTAATATCAGCTATCGAAATCATTTTTGAAAATTCAGCATCAGATTATGTAATATCAACAACATTATCTACAAAAATAGAAGATTTGGTAGTAGAATTATATGATAAAAATGGCATTCAATTGTACAAAAAGAATGATAGTTTTTATGACAAATCAAATGATAAATTAGTATTGGATGTTCAACAAAGTTCTAATGGTTTAGATAATGTATCTATTGATATTCGAGGTAAGCCATCTAAATTATTGAACCTGGGTTGGGAACCAGAATATGATATCGCACAAATATTATGCGATATGATAGATAAAATTTAATTAATTGTATAATATTGTTATTGTATGGCACTGTCATTATACGACACTAACGTTATATGATACTGTTGTATTTTGATTTAATAGATCTCAATAATGCATTATTAATTGTATGATGTTTTTCTGAATATTTATTAATTTCTAAAATAACCATTTCTGGAAATCTTTCCCCTACTAAAGGTCCCATCATTTGTTTCACAAGTTTATCGGAATTAGGATCTTTGTCACAATATTCTTGCCACATTAAAATATAATTTGGTATCTTCTGTGGCATAGTTTGTCCTACATATTGTAATGACGAATTGAATATTTCATTTAATGGTTCATATGAAATAGATATATGATTGAACACATCGTAATAAAATATATTTATATGAGGAGTTAATAAACACATATTAACTTCAAATAAACTTGGACATGAATTTGCATGAACCTCTTTTACTCCAAGATTAATATGAATTGTTTGATCCAACATAAATGGATAATTTAACATACTTGTTCCAGCACCAGAAATATGAATATCTGTATCGCACATTATTTGAAGTTGTTCTTGGAATGTTGGAATATTTGACCAATCTATTATTTGACAATTATAAACATCAGAATATTTATTAATAAAATATTGTATTACTACAATTTCTTCTTTTGTATATCTTCTACTCATAATAAATTTAATGCGTAATTTGTCTGCAACATTTGGTACTATATTATAAACATTATGCATGCGTAAACGAAATTGTTTCATAGCATTAATATCACCACCAGGCATAATACCTTTTTTATTAACACAAGAAATACCACAATTTTCTTGTCCACATATCAATATATCAAATTTATAATTTACATCGTGTTTATCATGAATTCGTTTATGAATGAATTTTCCACCACAAAATGTTTTAAATATATCCAGAGAATAATCTCTTGATGCATTCCCTGGAAACGACCATCCTGGTACATACAATGTTTCGATAAACATATTATATGTATCAAAATTACCATATCGTAAACATGACAAATAACTTGGATACAATGTATCATATAATGCATGTGCAACGTTATGATCATAAAAATGATGCATAAAATTTGTAATACCTTCTATAAGATCAAATGATATTGTTTGAATATATGTTTGTAATTCTGATATATTTGAAAATATTTTTATTGTTGGATGCAATGTTGCATTATCTCTATTTCTCATTGCAGTACCTAATGTTCCTATTATAGGCAATTCTGTATTATTCAATGTCAAATATAAAAATGTATCATTTATGTAATATAAATTCTTATACACAACAGTTTTGATGTCGTCAATTTCAATAACGTTATAACTACTTTCCATTATAATATATTTATACAAATACTTTAAATATAATTATCACATAATTACGTGATTAAATTAAATAAATATTACATTTAAACTCGACAAATAATGTCACAGTTTTTGTGTTCTCCTTCAATACACAACTTTGTAAATGATTCGGCCGTTGCCAATGGAAATTGCAGTCTTTTTGGGCTAACGCGAATTGCACTTTCTGGACCTCTCCAAACCATATCAGATGAATTCATTCTCATATATGTAGAAGATGGTTCAATATTATGTAAGTAAATTTCATGAGACCAGTCCCCTGTATTTCCAAATGCTTTGCCATGACTACTCTTGTGATAATGTAATGTCGGAACAAACACTTTATTTTGATAAATATCAGTAGAGTATGCTAAAGGATGATATTCTTGATTACCTGGCTTTAATGCACAAATAATAAAACCAAATGAAGAATTTTTATACACATGTCCTAATGTTTCTTCTAAATCAGGATCCATTGTGAAAATACTTTCATCAACTCTCTTAAGATCATTTAATGTTGGGGCAACAGATACAGAATATGAACCAACATCGATTACATCTAAACAATCGTCCTCGTCGTCACAATCAAGGACAAAGTTATTTGATTTTGATCTCATTCCAAATTTCATATTCTTTGATTTAAAACACAAACTACATTCGTGAAAAATTTCCTTATAATCTGTTAAATCATGAAATTGAATTGATTCTGGATTTAGCACTGGTAAAATCATCGCATTTAAAGATGCAAGATTTGCAATTTCATTTGCATAAACTACGATTTGTCTTTGTCTATCTTCACTTAATCCACAAAATATTTTGGTGTTCTTAACTGATTCAATTTCTTCTGCAATAATACACATTACAATAATAATTATTTATTTTTTAAGTAATTGATACATAAAAATTGATAATCTCAATGTATAACAGTATGTATATATTTAGTAATGGACGTAATTATACATGCAACGCAATATATCTGTAGAGGTGCTAGAGGAGATTTCTTACACATGATTCGCCAAGATATTACACATGGGATTACTGATACTCTATATATTTATAATGATAATATAGAGGCTCAAATAAAAAAACACATTCTTTCTTCTGCTGGTAATGCATGCATAAGGGAATTTAATATATACAATCCCGAGCATCCAAAACCATATTCTGCCGGTATTAGTACAGGATCTAGAACTTTTGGTGGATTTAAAGAATTATCTAATGAAGCAAAAAAACATATTGATGATGCAATAGATATTATTGTAGAAATTATATGTAGACATGACATCAAGCATATATATTATTCTTGTGAAGATGAATCTAGTACGCTTTAGTATTAAAAAGTATTCAATACACGGGGGCACTATTTCCCATTATCCGCTGGCACAATGCATCACGGAATATATTTACATAAATTGAAAATTATAACACATTTAACGTGTAATTTCTTTATGTACTCGTACAAAAAAATTCATATGAGAGTATGCAGAATAACATCTTTGTTAATTTATTCTACATAATATGTATATTATAATCTTTATATGTGTTTTTAATTATAAATTATACAGCTATTACAACACTTTGTAATACTTTTTCTACCCTGGAATTCTTGGAATATCTATTTTTAAAGTAAATATGGATGTTCGAAAGTATATTGTAGATCGTTTGGCAAGATTATCGATTTATCCTATTCAAATTGAAACATTGGGAGGATAATTTATTTATCTAATGTATCAATAATTACAGATTTTGCATATAAATCTTGAAATCTATGTACAATTGGTATTTGATCTTCATTACTTTTTTTATTTGTAGTAATACTTTTGTTTATCATTTGATCCCAAAGTAATTTATCCAATGCATGTGAATCGGCATTATTTGAAAGAGTGCATTTGAGATTTGTGCCTTTTACAATACATTGTTTATTTTCATAATTACAGTACATCACACCTCCACATTGTTTAAAAATATTAATCATGGTTTCACAATCCATTATTAATATATACTAAAGTATTCCTAAGTTAATAAACGTATTTGATTTAATATTATGCGTTATTAGATGATACATCAAGTTCTTCGACTTTTGTTTCAAGTTCTTCGACTTTTGTTGGCTCATCAATCTTTACAATAGTACCATCAATAACACATGCATCTTCGTCAGGTGTATCATTACTGATCATTCGTTTAATAAGATCCTTTCTAAGACGATCCCATTTTTCACTTTTATTGCGGTCACCTGTTATTTGTTCGTCATGAAGTCTGTATCGTAATACTACATCTGTGCTATTATGAATTGTTCCAAAACGTCTTAACATTCGCAACCATAAATCAAAATCTTCATACATTATTGCAATATCGGGATTATAATTTCCCACAGCTAAGATGGCTGATTTTCTAAAACATACGGCTGGGTGATTAACTATCCAACAATATGGTTTCTTTTTATAGTCTGCCCATGTTATAGAAGAATGACTTGTTAATGATGTAATGCCATTTGACTTAAACATTTCTATTTGTCCACCACTCAACATTATACCTGGATCTTGTAACAATAAAGTAATTTGTTTTGCCAATCTATCTTTAATCATAATATCATCGGCATCCATTCTCATGATTGCTTCATTAGAACAAAGTGTTACTCCACGATTTAATGTATAACCGAGACCTTTATTTCCATCATTTTCATAATATGAAAGGGTAATATTTCTTGTTTCGTTTATTAATCGATCCAACATTTTCTTTGCTATCAATTTATTTAATGGAGTAGACCCATCATCTATCCATACTAGTTCGATATTAAATTTCCCTTCTTGATGTTTGATTGATTCTAAACATTCTTTAATATACGCAGCTTTTGTGTTATAATTGGGAATCAAAACACTTAATGACACTTTGGCATTTAAGATAAAATCTGGAATTTCAACCATATGCATTTTTTCATAATTTTGTTTTGTTGAACCCCATTCTTGATATGCATATACTTTTCCATGACCCTTATACACTTGTCCAGTACAATGCACTGGAAGAAAATAATAACTGGGGAAAACGGTCATATCGTTACATACTTTGGTATTATATAATTTAGTTAACAAACCTGGACCAACAGATTGCCATGCCTTCAATTTAGTTTTCTCGAAACTAACACTGTTTATCAACATCCAATCTATCGCTGCCCTAGGTAATGCATGATCGGGTGGAAACCCCATTGTCCCAGTTGCAACTAAACCTGGTCGAAGTTCTTCATGCTCCCAACCGGCAAAAGCTTGGGTGTTCATTAATGTGTCATCAATGGGTTCAATACAAAAAGAATCGGCGTCAATAAATACACCACCATATCTCCACAAAATTTCCCATCTCATAATATCAGCTTTTCCATTTATTTCATCCATTTCTTGAATACGTTTTTTGCATTCAAACTTTAGTTTTTTCTCTCTAATTAAATCTTCTGTCCATCTAATATATTCGAATTCTGGGTTCATATCTCTCCATGTATCCATCATTTTTGTAGGAGGAGGTTTATCTCCTATCCATAATTGATGAATGATTTTAGGAATTCTAGATACATTTGAACCAGTTTTAACATTTGACGCAAGACTACTCATTATATTATAAATACACTTATATTTAAAGCATTATAAACATAAACATTAATGGATTCTAGTGATAGGTTAAATTTAAATACACGAAATAAATCAATAATGCTAATAGGTAAATACACCGATGAAGTTGGACCGCAATTATATTCATCTTTATGTAATAATACATCAAGAGGATTAGTACTTACACAGTATCATGATACATCTATGTATCCAGTAGCAGACGTATTTATTCATCATGTTAAAAATCAACAATGCGATATAGCTTTACAAAATATTATATCGAGACAAACAATTATGTTGGAACAAGGTACACATGATCCATCAATATTTATGATTATTGATTCCTGTCTGGATTCGCAATATAAAAGTTTAAATTTTGAAGAATTATTAATAAATAGACGTGCATATAAAATATCACCTATTATATATACATGTAGACAATTAGAACATTATGATGTAGATCATTTTGATATAATAATTTTTTGTTACGAATCTAATGAAGATATGATTAAAGCATCACATGAATATTGTAAATTACATATTGATTATGATACATTTAAACAAATTATAACAACTCTTGATGTTTCCGAATCTGTAATTTATGACAAATCAACATCACATATGTATAAATTACTCGGAAAATAATATTAATTAACAATTTGTAATCTGTATGGCAACAATACCATACTGAGATTCATCACTTTCTGAATAATATTTATGATAAACATTTATTCCTTCCGCAATAGAATCTATGCCAGGAAGACATTTATATAATCCTTCATTAATTAAATAATCCCCGAATGTGTCATAATAATGAATTGCTGATATTCTAACACAAAATGATCGCGGATCGGGCAAATCACCATTTATGAACATTATAATATCATCCTTTTTCATTTTGGAAAATTCACCTTTATTGAGTCTTCCTTCACATGTTTTCATTCCAACTTTTATCAATGAAAACCATGGTTCTGATAAATGTTTTTGAAATTTTGTCATTATTATTTGTTGATATAAATAATAATTTAAAATAAAATAATCAGTTTTCAATTGTTTAGTAACTATTGTTATACAACCAATTTCCATATATAATATTAATTTTAGTTGCATCAAGTTCCAATGCATCTTCATTACTCATTGACCATCCTTCGTTATATTCTTTTATTGATTTATCAACACTGCGTTTTTGTAAATTTGTTATGTTGATAATATCTTCTCCTGAATATCCATCATTTAATAATTTTGTTATGAAAACATTTCTATATTTTGGAATTTTTGATGGAAATGTCATAAATCTGAAATTCTTGAACAAATAATTTGGATATTTTAATGACAATCCAACTCTAGGACTAGAATGTACATCATTTTGTTCAGATTCATATTGTAATAAATAAATAGGATTATTCGTATTAAATATGTTTAGATCATACATGTGATCAATTAAATATTGACTTTTTATAAATGAATATTCTTGCAATATTCGATTTACACAATTACATGATCCTGTAATAAATTCACCCGTATCACTTTCTATCGATCTAATTAATATTCCACAATAAATATCAGATTCGTTACCAATACAAATGTCCAAACCTTTACAGGTTCCATTTTTTATTGTGCCGTTACCAAATTTATGAAAATACCATTTATGTTTTCCAAGTTGATCTTGAGAACAATGAACATACTGATCTGGATAGTCGTCA
>Ga0257127_1000824_pt1 | contig 24624 bp, 31 predicted proteins | sample SI060_135mmetaG_FD_190152 | JGI IMG/M metagenome (GOLD analysis project Ga0257127, IMG submission 190152) | Marine microbial communities from Saanich Inlet, British Columbia, Canada - SI060_135m | ecosystem: Environmental > Aquatic > Marine > Inlet | place: Canada: British Columbia | collected... | reverse complement strand
ACCTGGGGTATCTGACTGCATAATTGGTTACATCAGAATTACCTGATTATTAATAGTACGGTACCATACTGTACTATATGATTCAATGCGAATTTTGTACTAGAGGGTTTATAGAAACAGCAAATGGGTTGGCTGAAAAAACCTTTCACGAGTTACTTCACGAACCAACTATTGTAAACAAGTAGCTCATTACATTTTTTATTTTCATACCCAACTTTTTTATCATTAAATTATTAATTCAAAGGATATGGCAGCCAAAGTTGTGAAGAAAAAAGTAATTAAAAAAATGGTAAAAAGAGAGCCAAGCCCCGCTGCAGTGTTAAAAAAAGTGGCATCAGTTTCAGATTCTAACAAAGCATTACAAAAAGAGATCAAAGTAATGTCAAAGATTTTTGGGGAAAATCAAAAAGTCCTAGTATCAATGAAAGGAATGATCGATGCATTAACATCAACATTAGAACATATTCAAAAACAATCAAAGCAGATCAACATTATAGAAGATGATACACAGAAATTATACGCTGGATTAAACCAAGTAAGAACGCAATCCAGTTTAGTCGATAAAATCAATAATCAAACCACTAAATTACAAGATGAAATTAACAGAATCTCAGAATTACAAAAAACAGCAAAACCTCAAGAGATATCTCAGCAAGTAGAAGACAGTGTAAATTCAATTAAAAATAATTCACAAATGATTATCAAAATTGCCCAAAGGATAGATGAGGTAAGAGATGATCTCAGAAAAGTTTCAGGTAAAACAGATTCATTTTTAGAAATTAGTTCAGAAATGGACAAACTAAAAAATAACATAGAAGAAATTTCAGGTAAAACAGCAAAACTAGATACAGGTTCTCAAATTATTGAAAGTCTCAAAGAAGAATTGGGAAGAGTTACAGAAGGAGTATCAGACTCTTCAAATCTCAGTTCTGAATTAAACGCAATTAAAATAACAATTGATGCAATATCTTCCAAAGCATCAAAGATTGATTCATTGGGAGGAGTGATTGACGGTCTAAAACAACAATTTGAGACTATTTCATCACAAGCAAATTCAGCAGATAATTTGAATTTGGAATCAATAAAAGATATTTCAGGAAAAATAGACAAGATTGAGACTGAAATTGGAGCATTGTCACAAAGAGCAGATTCCACTGCATTTGTCGGTGAAGGGCTAAAATCAGTTCAAGAAGAAGTGTCAGACTTTAAACAAAATGTATTTGATAAAACAAACAGTATTGAACAAAAAATAACTTCAGTTTCAGATGTACTAAAAAGACAAGATGCATCAACTATAGAATTTCATAAAAAATCTGAAAAATTGTTTGAAGAAATACAATCAGTAAAAAATGTCACAAACAAAGCATCAAGTGATTCATCTAAAGAGATGATGGCATTACTAAAACTTTCAGAATATCAATCAACGATTAGAATGAATTCAGAATCAAAATATGGAAATAGCAAAGATCTTGAAAAGATGGGTTCGCAGACTTCAGAAATCATCAATCTATTTGATAAAATTTCAATTGAGGCAGATGAAAAAATTCCACTCCCACACGAAGTAAGACAATGGGCAGTAAGTAAAATTTTAGATTGTGCAGACAAATGGGAAATTAGATTTAGTGATGTTTATTCAATTTTAACTAATTCCATTGGAAGGGATTTGTTAAAAGAATCTGTAAGAATACAACAGATAAGAGACATTTATGGGATTAGAGCCGTAGACGAAATTAGAAAAGATCTAAATATTTCTTAATTATCTTCATCAGATTTATTGAGTTGTTCTTTCTTTCTTTTTAATGCTGCAAAAATTCCAATAATTGCGGCAATCCAGATTACACTAAACATCATGTTTGCAGGGCTGACATACATGTATGGTGTCGCATCCATAATATTGGTTCTTAACAATAATGTTCTGTCATTGATATCTAACATTCCAGTACTGTAATCATCTGTTGTTTTGGAAAGAGATGAGAATTGATCTATATCATTAATCATTGAGGCAATGTTGCTTTGAATTCTAATAAAATTGGTAGATTCAGTACCAAATATCCACACAGGATTCTTAGAAATTACTTTACCATCAGAATCAGTTGTTTCAGGTAAATTTACCATTACAATCTCTAAATCAGCTTGAATTGCCACCAAATGTGCACGCATCATAACAGGATCTGATGAAGATACAACTCCGTCAAAATTTCCTCTAATTCTATCAAGAGGATAAATATCAGAATTATATCCAGAAATTGCCATAAACCCTCCAAAAATAATAATTCCAAGTATTCCAACCATGGAAAGTTTGTAAATTCTATTTGCCATATTCTCTTTCTTCGTTTTCGGTCGATTATCACTTGATTTATTTCTTTTAAATCTAGTATGGGACAAACTCAGGTATGCAATGAAAAAAAATCCGATTGCTTGTAGAGCAATGATGGGTACAAAGACAGGATTGTTTGAAAATATTGAAATGAAAATTCCCATTATGCCATAAACACCAAAAAATATTTCCAAAAGAGTTGTTTGTGTAAAAGGTAAATTATATGCCTTGTCTTTCCAATTATCTTTTTTTGTAACTATTCCATATTTTGGAGTTCTATGAAATTCATTTTTCTTACCAAGTATAGCATCAAAAACTGCAACTGTATTGTTTACAGACATACCAGCATTATAGATGAGTAATGCAGGAAGTAATTTTGCTTTAGATTTCCAAGATTCATTATACATGCCACGAATTACAATGATATATGCACCAGGTCCCATTGCAAGATATGTTGCAATAGTTAACACAGGAAGAACACTAACGACATAGAGATTGACCTGAGCAGCCAAAAGAATTGGTAATGTTAAAAATTGAATTAAAACTAAAGGATAAACAATATGACGAGTTAATTGAATGAATGCCTGAATTTTTGCCTCAATTGCAACATTACGTTTCAAGCCAATATCAGAAAGTAGTTTGATTGCACATTGAATAGATCCTTTTGCCCAACGAAATTGTTGCCTTTTAGCACCATTCATTTGAGCAGGTAATTCAGCGTCAACTACAATATCAGGTAAGAAAACACATTTCCAACCTTTCATTTGTGCTCTATAACTAAGATCAAGATCTTCAACCAAAGTAGCAGTATGCCAACCGCCTGCATCTTCAATACATTCACGCCGCCAAATTCCAGCAGTACCATTAAAATTCATAAATAATTGTGAATTGCTCTTGGCTTTTTGTTCTATGAGGAAATGAAAATCAATACTAAGTGCTTGTACTTGAGTAATAGTAGAATAGTTTTCATTTACATGTCCCCAACGACATTGAATTAAACCAATATTTGGTTTTGAAAAATGTGGAATTGCTTTTTTAAGAAACCATGGAGGAGGGATAAAATCAGCATCAAATATGGCAACAAGTTCTGTATCAGTTGTTTTCATCGCATGTTTCAATGCACCTGCTTTGTATCCTTTTCTTGTTTCACGTCTCATATGTTCAATATGAAATCCTTGTTTTTTGTAATCATCAACTACATTTTCAAGTAATTCAACAGTATCATCATCAGAATCATCACAAACCATTATCCGCATTTTGTCTTTTGGATAATCTAAATTACAAACTGCATCCACAAGTCTTTTTGCAACATACTTTTCATTGTAAATTGGCAATTGAATAGTAACACTAGGGGTTCCCCAATCAACCGTAGGATGTTTTTCTTTTCTCATTCGAGAAAGAATTGCCAAATAATAGAAATTAACAGTATATGCAGTGATTATAATAGCTGATAAAATAAACAGATCAAACACAAACTGGGTAAAAGGATTGGCAGACATTTCCCTAAGTTCACAGAATTGCTAATCGATATTTATACTTGCAAAAATTATAATTATTTTTGTTCAAATATTTTGATGGCCTGAGGAGGACAAACACCTTCACAAGCCAAACAGAAAATACAATCAGGTTCTTTTGACATTAATGGTTTTTGTTCAGATGCAGGGTTACCCGGCGAGTCAAACCATTCGTAAACACCTACAGGGCATGCTTCAATACATGCACCATCTGCAACACAAATATCATAATCTACTGAAACAAATTCGCCCCAGACTCCCATAATTCCATTTTCAGAACCCTTACGTCCCCAAGTTTTGATGATGTGTTCAGGAGCATCATATGATTTTGATGCCTTCATTTTTGATTTATAATCAACATCTATTGGTCCAGGTTTTGCACCATCTGGAATTTCAATTGCACCGTCATCTTCTTCTTCATCATCATCACTTGCTTCAACAGGTTTTGGTTTTGCACCAAGTACAATTTTTGCCAAAGGAGTAAGTTCTTCTAATTTTTGTATAGCTGCAACTTCAGAAATTTTTTCAGATTTTGCCAAATAAGAAACCATTTTGTCAGCCAAAATAGTATTACGTAAAATGGTATCAATTACCATTTTTGCAAAATGATCTGCCTTTTTTCTATAATCTCGAACCCAATTTGGATCACCGAATTTTTCAATAGGGAAAATTTGATAAATAATATCTACAACTTCACCAGAAACAATTTCTACAGTTACAGATAATTCTACTTCCTCGTACCCTTTTGCATCAGGATCTTTCATATTTTGTTCATTCCAACGATATGTTGCAAAAATTCTATCAGCATACATATCCATTTCAAATGTTTTTTTCAATCCATCATGAACAGATTTTAGTTCAACAGGATCTTCGAGTTTAATTGGTAATCGATAAAGTCCAAGCTTGAATCCATGTAAAGGATAAACGCCACGTTTTGCAGTTTTGTCTTCCATTGACCAAACTCGATCTTTTAGAAGTAATGACATCTAATTTTGCTAACTCCAATTTATTTAAAAAGGTTATCAGTCGTCATCATCAGGACAAGTAAGTTCTCGAAGTTTTGTATATTTTTCATCCATTGCATCAGCATGAATTGTTACTTTAGGCAAATCATAGGATTCTTTTGAAAAATACCAACGAATTGGAACCCAATGCCCAATACCATCCATATCGTGAATCATTCCTTTATCGGCCTTAACATCTAATTTCTCATCAACTGATGTCTCTTTTACTTCAAGACCTCTCTTGGTTTTATCCTCCAAAATAAGATCAGCATCGCCATCTTTGATAAAATAAAAAGTACCTTTTTTTAAAATAGGAAGATCTAGTAGCAAGTTATTTTTCCACAGGATTACCTATCATGTTTCCCCATTCAGTCCAGGAACCATCATAGTTTCTAACCTTTGGATATCCAAGTAGATATTTTAGAACAAACCAGCTGTGTGAGGAACGTTCTCCAATTCTACAATAACAAATTACATCTTTGTCAGGAGTGATTCCTTTTGGTTCATAATTTTGTTTTAGTTCATCTGCTGTTTTGAAAGTTCCATCAGCATCATTAACTGCAGTAGCCCATGGAATATTATTTGCTTCAGGAATATGTCCACCTCTTTGTGCATGCTCCATTGGATATTCTGGAGGTGCAGTTATCTGACCAGTAAATTCAGCAGGTGAACGTACATCAACCATTACAGTATCTTCATTTCCAATTCCACGACTTACATCAAACAAGTAAGCACGTAATCCTTCATCTGGTGGTTGTGCAGAATAAGTAATAGACGAGAATTGTGGTTCATCTGTAGTGTAATCTTTACCTTCTAATTCCCATTTTTTTCTACCACCATTCATAATCTTTAGATTTTCATGTCCATAGATTTTGAAAACCCAGAAAACAAATGCAGCAAACCAATTGTTAAAGTCACCATACAAAATAACTTCAGTATCAGCAGTGATACCATTTTTTGTCATTAATGCTTCAAATTCTTTTTTACCAATAATATCTCGAGTTACAGGATCATTAATGTCACGTTTCCACCAGATTAAACTGGCACCATTAATGTGACCTTTTTGATAACCATTTACAGGATCATAATCAACTTCAACTAATTTTCTATTTTCATTTGGGGGATTTTGTGATACCCATTCAGTATCAACTAAAACTTCAGGATGTGCGTAACTCATAATTTGTTGGGATTTCTTTTCATAATTAATTGTTTTTCTAAATTTTCATAAAAATATCATTTTTATGTAAATAGTATCAAGCACAACTGGTTGAAACTTCAAAAAGTTGCAATAGTGAGTAAGGTGGGCTCAAAGGATTCAGAGCAAGCTGCAAAAGACATTGCAAAAAAGTTACTAGCAAAAAAATCTACAATTTATACAATTTCTCCAATTCAAGTAGAAGGGGCAAAACAACTAGAAACTCTAGAAGAATTAAAGAAAATCAAATTAGATCTAGTCATAACACTTGGTGGAGATGGTACTACATTACGAGTTTTTAGGAATTTAGATAATGAAACACCGATTTTAACAATTAATGTAGGAGGCAATAGGGGAATTTTAGCTGAAATCACATATGATGAAATTGATGTTGCAATTGATCAAATGTTAAAAGGTAAATTTTTCTTGGATAAACGAATTAGAGTTGTTGCATCATGTGGTGGAGAGGAATTTCCTCCTGCACTAAATGAAATTTACATCAATAGATCAAATCTTACAAAAACATCAGAAATTAACATTAAATTTCAAAATGATACTGTAAAACAAAAGATGGATGGAGTCATTGTTGCAACACCTAGTGGTTCAACTGGGCATTCATTTTCGTTGGGTGGACCAATTTTGCATGAGAGTTTAAACGTTCTAATAATTACTCCAGTAGCTCCGGTGTATAGACTAGCATCAATTGTAGTCCCTGATGAGAAAATTGAAATCACATGTTCTCATGATTGTAACATTGTAATGGATGCACAAGTTGTAAAAGCTGCAGGATTTGACGAACCAATAATTATTAAAAAATATAAAAAACCAGCAGTCTTTGTTAGATTAAAAAAACGAGGATTGCGTCAAATGAGTAAACTTGGATTTTAGAATACTAGATGCCAGTGCATTTTATGCAGGTGTTCCATTTAGATCATCAGATGTTTGGTATACTACAACTCTAGTATTTGATGAAATAAAACATATCAAAAAAAATCATGATGCACTTGGAACGTTACTTGAAACAAACAGATTAAAAATTAGAGAACCTGATGTAGAATCAACTAAAACAGCAATACTTGCTGCAAAAAACACTGGAGATTTCCCACAACTATCAAAACAAGACATATCAATAATTGCTCTATGTATTGAAAATAAAGGAGATATAATCACAGATGATTTTGCCATTTCAAATGTTGCAAAAAATTTAGGATTAAAAATAACACCAATTATGACTAAAGGGATTAAAGATGTTGGAAAATGGGTTCATTATTGTCCAGGTTGTAGAACTAATCATACTAGTGGAACTGAATGCCCAGCTTGTGGCACTCCATTAAAGAGAAAACTACTCAAAGAATAAGAATTGTTTTTAACAAAAATTTGATATGAAAGATATTTCAGATTTCAAAATCCTTTCCACAGTGAGGACAAACAATTTTTTCAGACTCTATTTCATAGGATTCAGTAATTCTTTCAGACATCAATACATTACAGATATCCCAAGGAGTCACTGAGATATCTTTGTAGACAACATATGGATGATCCATCTCATACATTTTTACACAAAGTTGATTCAAGTCAATATCTTCTTTTATTACAACAACATCATCTAACTCAATTTGATTTACAGGAATATCCAAAAAATTGTGAATGTCAGGATAAAATTTTAACGTTTTTGAGATTTCTTTGAGTACTAATCTGTCACTGATAAATTGATTTGAATATTCCAGTAAAAGTTTTCTAGTTTTGTGTTCAAACATCAAGTCAACAATTGTTTTCAAAGAATCATCTGGTTGAAAAGTAATCATTTTCTTTTTTGGCATCGAAGAAATCGTAGTACTAGTTTTACAACGTATTCCAATATCTAACATTTTTCTTGCAGAGATTGGTGAATAACCTTGAAAATAATTTGGAATAATTGCAAAGGCACGTCTTGAATTAGTCCATTTTTCCATCAACTCTTTGAAAAGAGTGGTCTTTTCTACAACAAGTAAATTCGTGAACATAATTTCTTTGACTTTGGTATCATATTGAGAATCACGAGTAGGGTTTTTCCGAATATGATTTAGCAAATCATAACCTCCAACAATTCCTATTGGAGAGTGATCATCATCTCTGATCACAATAGAATCAACTGAAGATTCAAGATATTGAACACACATTTCAGTAGCGACTGACACTTCACGTTCTTTGTTGAGATAAACACAAGGTGTATCAGTCAGGCTTTTTGAAAATATCTCCTCTAGGGTTTGTTCACAAACATTACATTTTTGGGAAGATATCCAAGGTCTTACAATACAATGTATACGTAATTATGATATTTCAAAAGATTTTTGATTACTAGTAATGATAATCAGTATTCGAAAATATAGACCTAAGAATCATGAAGTGTTTTTTGATTTGTTTTTTTGAGATGTTTGCTTTTAGTATCTAAAACTTTTTTGATTTTCTTAGCTCTTGCCTCCCCCAAACCTTCAACTTTTGCAAGGTCTGCAGTTGTTGCAGTAAATACTTTGAGAGGGGTTCCAAATTTTTCGAGCATTCGCACTGCAAATTTTTCTCCAACTCCAGGTAAACTACACAATGATGAGAGTTGTTGCCGTTCTAGATCAGGTGATTTTTTTATTTTCTTCAAGTATGGTCCCTTTGGAGCATCTTTTCTTGAACACATGGATACCAGTAACTTTGCAGTATGTGCTGCACTAGGAGTAGGAATTACAGGGATTTTAAAATCTAAAACTACTGTGGAGAGTGCACCATAAAATATCAAAGGGTTATCAGTGATCTCTTCAATCTCATCAACATTACCCTCCATCAATACAATTGGATGTTCAAAATGTTCTTTGAGTCTAGTGCATTGATCAAATAATCGCCCATCAAACACAGACGCCATCAAATCACGAATACTTTTTCTCTCAACTATTGTTTCAGGAGCTACGATATAATCTCCAATAGGTAAAGTTTTCATTTCAACATTTAATCCAACAGATTTTAAGAGTTCAGGAATTCCACTTTTCTTTTCTCTATCATCTACAATAATTCTAAGATTTTCTAATTTCACTGAATTATCATTTTAAATAATTCTTAATATCTTGTATGATGGTTTAAAAAATTATTTTCTAGGATTATCGTCTGTAGGAGGACTAGAAGGTGGAGCAGATGGAGGATTAGCACCGCCTTTCATCATTTCAGTAATTTTTGTTTCTTGTTCTTTGAGAGTTTCTTTAACGCGAGTTTCTTGTTTATCAAGAACGGTTGTTCTTGTTTTTGCCATCTCTATTCTTTCTTCTAACTCATCAATAGAACCTTGTTTAGTGGATTTAATTAAAACCGTACCAGCTTGCTTAAACACAGCATCACCATCAGCAATTTTCTTTAATTCTTCAAGAGCTTTTGTTGTTTCAGCTTTTTCAATTTCAAGATGTTGTTTTTGAGTCATAATAGATTGAAGACTTTGTTGAGTTTGTTGTAATTTCATAATTTGTTCTTGAAGCCATGGAGGCATTTGAGGTGAAGACACGTTTGATTAAAAAATTAATTTCATTATATCTTTACCGATTCAATTGAATCGTAACTAGCCTGAATGAGTCGAAGTGTCGAATTAAGATTTGCTCTCAAATGAGTTAGATGTTCAGATTCAACTGAAATAGTTAATTTTTTATCAAATTTTATTTCTGTTTTTACAGGATTTTCAGGATAAAAATCATTATCAGTATTTACAGAATCGAAAATTGCTTTTGTCTTATCTTTGGCATCAATAGTGATTTTTGCACTAAAGTTTAATGTCATATGCAGTTCCAGCTACTTTATAGCTGCATTTTTTGCAAGACCAAATTCCAACAGCATCTCTACTAAAAGAAGTTGAACCACATTCAGGACATGCTCGTTTTTCTTTTAAAGTATAATGAACTTTTGAATATTGTTTTCTAAGTTTAATTCCGTAACGAGCACCTAATCCTTTAAGGGCTTTTTTTGCTTTTGAGTGTTTAACCATTTTATTGACCTGCTTTTTGGGCTTCTTTTAATTTTTCCCTAATTTTTGCGCCTACTTTAACGGAAATATCACCACATTGATGCATTTCTTCTAAAGTAAATCCATCACTGTCACCTTTTTGTAAAGCACAAATATTTCCATCAGAATCAGTAGTAATTGTAACTCTAGCATCCATACTAGCCCATTCATCGCCATTTGGATCAACTATAATGTGATTTCCAATTTTACCCATGGTAACAGATACTGGAATTGTAGATATTGGTAATTGTGTTTGCTCACCTTCAGCAAGTACTGGTGTTTCATCCACCCAATTCCATTTTGGAATTTTGGATGTGAGTAATGCAGCAGTAGCAGCATAAGAGCATGCATCAAAAAGATTTCCATCATAATCAATAACTACGACATCAGCAAATACACCAACGACTGATTTGTCTTTCTCAATAACTAATTCTGATACATCAATCATATGACTTTCTCTAATTCCTCTATCAACAACTCTTGCCAATTCAATAACAGGAGCTTGTGGCGGTCCAGTTTCAACAGTAGAATGTGACAATGGCAATAGTTCAGCAGTACACATGAAGATACCTTTGTCACCCATATCTGGGAAAGGTCGGTCTGGTTGAATTTTTACTCCGCAAAGGGTTTCAGTGTCGCCAAGTCGTACTTTAGCAGAACCATTTGCTTTAGGAATTGCGTTAATTTCAATAATTAATTCTCGTGGTTCATCTAATGCTCTACCATCTACTCTTTTTCCTTGTTCTAATAATTCAAGAATTTGAGTTTTCTTCAAATCATCAAGAACAGAGTGTGATGCCATTTTCTTTAATCTCCTTTATTCCCAAAGTACTTGTCATTGAGTGCTTTCTTTTGAAGTTCGTAAACTAATTTACATCCATCAACACCTACTTGAACACATTTTTTGTATTCTTCGGGAGTTAGAACACCGTCTAATTGTAATAAGGTAATTTTTTCAAGACTTGGCATATAGCCAACTGGCATATCTGCTTGACCTGCTTGGTCTTCTTCATTGTTAACATCAAGAATAATAGTATCTGCAACTTTACCAGAAGCAATTGCTGCAACCATGTCTCTCATTGGAATTCCGGCATCAGCTAGTGCAACAGATGCTGCAGTAAGTGCTGCACAACGAGTTCCACCATCGGCTTGTAAAACTTCAATAAATACATCAACTGCAGTTCTTGGGAATTTCTCCAACATTACTGCAGGTTCTAATGCTTCTTTGATTACTTTAGATATTTCAATTTCTCTTCTTGAAGGTGCTGGTCTTTTTCTTTCATCAACAGAGAATGGCTCCATATGATATCTGACTCTTAGAATTCCAGTGTCAGTGTTAGACATGTGTTTTGGATGAACATCTCTTGGGCCAAAAACACCAACTAAGATTTTGTTATCACCAAATTCAATGTATGCAGAGCCATCAGCGTTTTTTAGTCCACCAGCTCTAATCATAATTTTACGTGGTTCATCAATTTTACGGCCATCACAACGTATACCATTCTCGTCCAATAGGACCATTGTTGCGTCTCTTCCGCCCATTATGATTCAGTATCCTTTATTTCTAACATTTCTTTCACTTGTTCAGTCAAATTAGCAACATGTGCTTTTTCATTAACCATTTCAATAGCTTTTTTAGCCTTTAATAATCCCTCTGGGGATTCACAAGAAACCACTACCCAACCATTCTGTCCAATAGTTACAGCAGCATCAGTTCCCATTTCAATCATCTGAATCATACTACCTTTCTTTCCAATCAGTCGTGGGACTTTACTTGGAGAAATTGGTACTAGTACACCAGAATCAATTTTACCTAAATCTCTATCAGCAATAGTTACAAGAGGATCTCTAGTTCTATCAAAATTAGCAATTCTTGCAGCAACAAGATCACCTGTTTTTAGTTTTGAAGTAAGTTCATCAGCATGAGCAGAAAAATCACGTCCAAAAACATCTTGTGCAGGCAAAAATCCCACATAGCAAGAATTAATGTCCAATTCCCAAGACAATGATGTGTGTGAATTGACTTTGGCAATCACAAGATCATCAATTTTTGGAATATATTTTCCAGCTAATGGAAGCACTCTAACAGAATCATCATAAATTTCAGAAATACCAACCATGGTGGCAATTATTTTATCACCATCAAGAATTACATTTTGTTCAGGACGGAAAGGACCAGTAGTAACTACATCTCCAGGAATAACGTATTTTCTTTTATCTGCCATTATGAAATAACCTCAACTGAAGCAGAACCCTTTGTTATAGAACCCAATCTATCGATCACATTTGGCCTTGCTGCAGCGGGTATTTCAAGTATTGCTTTTAGAGAACCATTATTTTGCCATTCTTCTTTTTTTAGAGATCCTACAGATTTCAAAACAGCATATGATTGAGATGCATACTGTGCAGGAATTATAATTTCTAAATTTAGATTCTCAGATTTTAATGCAATAATTGAACGAAGTTTTTCAACGATTTCTTTTACTTGTTCCTCTACATTTTTTTGAGGATCAATTGAAACTCGGCCATCCTTCATAGCTTGCTCAATTCTTATCGGAGGATGAGGCAGATGAGTTCTAGGGTCAACGTAGGTTTTAACAATAAATTCTACAATCTGTTTTCTCTTATCATCAATCATTTTTCGTCTTTGATCAGTTGTGAGATTTAGATCACCTTTTTCAAGAATTATCTGAGCGATTTCTGCCAAGTCCTCAGTTTTGAAAGCTTTGAGTAATTTATCAGTAGATGGTTTTGTGCCTTTTCCAGAATCAGTGTAAATCTCATCTGAAACTAAAACCGCAGAAAGATCCTTTTTCTTACCCATTTTATAATCCAGTGCAGGATCTGGCTTTACCAAAATTTCAAATTTTTCACCTTCAAAAGAAAATCGGGCTACAGTAGTATCTGCCATGTATAAAGAAGATAGTTATAATTTGGTATTTATCTATACGTTTTACTTATTCTTTAGAAAACTGCTGAATCAATTCAAGTGATTTTTTAATAATAATAGAATGGTCTGATTCTATTTCAGTTGCAATCATCAACAAATGCTTTGCATCAATCGGTAATGAAATTCGTTTTATTTTATCATATTCTGCTATAGCGTATTTGATATTGCCAATCTTGTGTTCAATATTTTTTCTTGTCTGCCATCTCTGACTAGCATAATAATGCATCATCTGAAGCTCATCTTCATCTAGGATAGGAGTTACACCATCTCTGAAACCTCCAGTAATTATAACTCCAGTATTATTTTGAATTGCAGCATATCTGATACCAACATCCATATCTAAAACATCAGAAAACATCTTTTGAAAATCCATAAGCCAATTATGAGAGGTATGAACTTAAGCATATCTAAAATGGTAAAATGTCAGATATCAGATATTTTTTGATAATGCCTAAAACCAGCTAGATTTTTATGTGGATTTTAAAGATTTTTTTCAAGATTTGTCATCCTTAGAAATAATTAATCAAGATAATCAAACAATGTCAGTAAAGCTAAAAGGGATTCCATTACAATATGCAAATGCACTTAGACGTGTATGTCTAAACGGAGTTCCAGTTTTTGCAATAGATACTGTAGATATCATAGAGAATTCATCAGTATTAGCAGATGAAGGTTTAGCACACAGATTAGGATTAATTCCAATAAAAACAGACTTGTCTAGATTTAACGAACCATCAAAATGTGATTGTCACAGTGAAACTGGTTGTTCTAACTGTAAAGTTATGTTAGTTCTAGATTCAGGAGATTCAGATACAACCAGAACTGTTCTTTCGAATGAATTGTCCTCAGAAGATGATTCAATCAAACCAATTTCAGATAAAATTCCAATTGTTCAATTAGCACCAGGTCAAAGAATCAAAATTGAGTGTTATGCAAGACTAGGACGCGGTACAGACCATGCAAAATGGAATTCTTCAAACATTTCAACCCTTACTGATACTGACAAGGAAGGGGAAAGCACACTAACTGTAGAATCTACAGGGGCACTCAAACCAGAACAAATTATTCTATCAGGAATTGATGAAGTCAATAACAAACTAGGCGAATTCAAAGAAATGATTGGCCAAATTAAAGATTGAGTCAAGCATAGACATTATATTTGGGTTTTAAGGCGCAGTATTCACATGACTAATCAAGTCGTTATACGTATGGCAAAAGATCTAAAGAGTGCATCAACAAAAAATGATGCCCCAATTTGGGCAAAATTAGCAGAATATGCATTAAAACCATCAATTGCAAGACGAGACATCAACCTAAATCGAATAGATCAACTAACAAAAGAAAATGATGTCGTAGTATTCCCAGGAAAGGTTCTAGGAACAGGAAATATTTCTCATAAAATTACATTATACTCTTTCTCAATTTCAAATTCTGCAGCCAACAAAATCATAGAAAATGGCGGAAAATTAATCAGTCATTCAAAACTAATTGAAGAAAATCCAACAGGAAAAGGAGTTGTACTACTTGGCTAATGGAAGATTAAACAAACCAGGTGGAGCATCTAAACAAGAGACAGTAGTCAGAACAGACAGACCAATTGTGGTAGATGCCACAAATCACATTGCAGGTAGATTAGCCTCACACGTAGCAAAATTATTGATAAAAGGAAATAGAGTTACAGTTGTTAATTGTGAAAAAATAATGTACAGTGGAAGTAGATCTAATCTCATCAGCGAATACAGAGGGTTTTTAGAAATTAACAGTATCATCAATTACAAACACGGACCTAAACACTACAGAAGACCAGACACCATTATCTCAAAAATGATTCGTGGAATGTTACCATATGAAGGCAAACCATCAGGTATTGCCGCATTCAAAAGACTTAGAGCATATGTCGGATCACCACAAGAATTAAAACCGTTTGAGAAAATTCAATTTGAAAAAGCATTGATTAGAAAAACTGCATCAAACTATACAGCAATGGGAGAATTGTGCAGAGTAATAGGGTGGACTGAATGACAGTACCAAAAACTGAAATTTATTTTGCAACTAGAAAAACAGCTAGTGCACATGTTTACATTACAAAAGGAAAAGGTAAAGTCAGAATTAACAATGTTCCAGTAGAAATGATTCCTCAAGAAACTGCACGAGAAGTAATTTTAGCACCTTTAGAAATTACAGGTGATTTGAGAGATAAAATTGATATTTCTATCAGAGTAAGAGGAGGAGGTTTCATGGGACAAGCCAGTGCAATTGCAACTGGAATTTCAAGAGCACTCATAGGATGGACAAAGTCAAAAAAAGAACCAAAAGACCATCCATTTCCAAAATCCACTAGAGATGACCTTAGAAAGAGAATCTCAGATTTTGATAAATATCTAATCAGTGGAGACGCCAGAAGAAAAGAACCAAAGAAATTTGGCGGACCTGGTGCAAGAAGAAGAAAGCAGAAATCATACCGTTAGACTGTGAAAGCGGTAATTCTAGCAGGCGGCAAAGGAACTAGAGGTAAGCCATATACTGAATTCTTTCCAAAAGCAATGTCGCCAATCAACAACAAGCCATTGATTGATTATGTTGTAAAATATCTAAAATCATTTAGTTTCATTAAAGAAATAATCATCATTTCAGATTTTAATGGGCTTGGAGGACAAATCAAGAATTATTATGAAAATCAAAAAAATATCACATTTGTTCAAGATTCTCAAAGTGGTACAGGGGGAGATTTGTTACACATTGAGAGAAAACTCAAAAATGAATCAGAATTTTTGTTGTGGTTTGTAGATAATCTATGTGCAGTAGATGTTAAAAAAATGAAAGATGTTTTCAAAAAGAAAAAGAGTTCAGCGTGTATTGCAACTAGAACAAAAAGAAAAGAAGAGACAGGATTTGCAATAGTAAAAGATGGAATTGTCAAAGAATTCAAAGAAAAACCAATAATGGAATTACAATTATCAGAATGTCTTGGAATCTACATGTTAGGATCAGACATCATTAAACGAATAAAGAAAAAACAGAAACAAAAAGAGATCAACTTATCATATGATATTTTACAAGAGTTATCAAAAGAAGGAAAAATCAGTGCATTTGACATAGGAGACAAAGAATGGATTGATGCAGAATCACCAATGGTTTTAGAAAGAAATGAAAAAACAGTAAAGAAGATTATAAAACAGATGGGATTGTAGAATTTTTCTCAAATTCGGATATTTTATCTTCTAATTGGAAAGTTTGTGCAATGTCATCCAATCCTTCTAAGAGGATTTTTTTCTTATGAGAATCAATTTCAAAAATGATTTCTTGAGAATCAGTTGTTATGGTTTGTTTTTCTAAATCCACAGAAACTGGATTTGTTTCTTGTTGGAGCATTTCAATTATTTTTTGATCTAAAGTGATAGGTAAAATTCCATTTTTGAAGCAATTACTAAAGAAAATATCAGCAAAAGAAGATGAAATAATTACAGAAAAACCATAGTCCTGTAGAGCCCAAACAGCATGTTCTCTACTAGAACCACATCCAAAATTATCTCCAGCTACTAAAATTTTAGAATTATCATATTTTGGATCATTTAAAATAAAATCAGATTTTGGGTTGTCGTTTTCATCAAATCTCCAATTAAAAAATAAGAATTTTCCAAATCCAGATTTTTGAACTAATTTTAAAAACTGTTTAGGAACAATTTGATCAGTATCAACATTTACCTTATCAAAGGGAGTAACAATGCTCTTTACATTTTTGAAAGGATCCATTTTAATTCAAATCCAATTTCCTAACATCCACAAAATGCCCATTAATTGCAGCAGCTGCTGCCATTACAGGACTAACTAAATGAGTTCGACCACCAGTACCTTGTCTTCCCTCAAAATTTCTATTAGATGTACTAGCACAACGTTCACCAGGAGATAAAACGTCAGGATTCATTCCAAGACACATGCTACAACCAGCTTCCCTCCATTCAAAATTAGCATCAGTGAAAATTTTGTGTAATCCCATTTCTTCAGCTTGTTTTTTTACCATTTGAGAACCTGGTACCACCATAGCTCTAACAGTTGAAGATATTTTCTGACCTTGTATTACTTTTGATGCCTCGATAAGATCTTCTAATCTAGCATTAGTGCATGAGCCAATGAACACTCTATCAATTTGGATTTCTTCAATTGGAGTTCCCACTTTAAGATCCATATAATCAAGTGCCTTTTGTGCACCCTTCTTTTGATTAGAATCGCCATTAGAGAATTCGTCAGGAGATGGAACAGATTCAGTTACATCACAAGTCATTCCAGGATTTGTACCCCAACTTACCTGAGGTGCAATATCATCAATATGCAAAATGAATTGTTTTTCAAATTTTGCATCATCGTCTGTTTTGAGAGATTCTCTCCAAGAAGCAACAAGAGATTCATAATTTTTTGGCGTATACTGACGTCCACGTAGATAATCAAATGTCTTCTCATCAGGAGCAATTAATCCAGCACGAGCTCCTGCCTCAATGGACATATTACAAATAGTCATCCTTTGTTCCATTGAAAGATCAGTTATTCCCTGACCACGATATTCAATTACAGTACCAGTGCCCCCACCAGTTCCAATATTTTTAATGATTGAAAGTACAATATCCTTGGCAGTTACAGCATGAGGATTTTTTCTTTTTCCTTCAACTCTAATTTCAAAAGGTTTTGGTTTTTCTAACCACATGGTTTGAGATGCCAAAACATGTTCAACATCACTAGTTCCAATTCCAAGAGCTAGTGCACCAAAAGCACCATGAGTCGAGGTATGGCTATCACCGCAAACAATAGTAGTGCCAGGTAAAGTAATCCCCAACTGAGGACCAATCACATGTACAATTCCTTGATTAGGACTATCAATATCAAATAATTTAATTCCAAAATCCTTGCAATTTTTTTCCAATGTTTGGATTTGAATTGCAGATGTTTGATCCAAGATAGGAAGAGAGCGATCATCAGTTGGAACATTATGATCCATTGTGGCAATAGTTAGATCAGGTCGTCTAACTTTTCTGTTATTCATTCGCAATCCATCAAATGCTTGAGGAGAGGTTACTTCATGAACAAGATGTCTATCTATGTAAATCAGAGAAGGTTCATTTTGTTTTTCTGAAACAGTATGAGATTCCCAAATTTTTTCAAAAAGTGTTTTTCCCATTTTAATCGGATTCAGGATTATATTTGAAGAGACCACCTGCAGAAATTATCTTTCCAATAATATCAGAGAAGGGTTTCATTTTGTATGTTTGATTTTTTGTATTATTTTTAATTTCATTAATAGAAATATCAATTTCAATTTCATCACCTTCAGAAATTCCATCATATGCATCCTGGTCAATCTCAATTGGTAGCAAAAATGCGCCATCCACGGCATTTCTGTAAAATATTCTTGCAAAAGACAATGCAAGTACAGCCTTTACTCCAGAGTGAGATAATGCAATTGGTGCATGTTCTCGACTTGAGCCACATCCAAAATTTTTTCCAGATAAAATAAAATCACCTTCTTTAACTTTGGAATGAAAATCAGGATCCAATCCCTCCATTGCATGAGTTGCAAGTTCTGCATAATCATGCACTTTGAGGTATTGTCCAGGAATTATTACATCAGTATCGATGTTGTCTCGTGCGTATTTTATGATATTTCCTTTCAATTCAAGTCCCTCGGATCGGTAATTTTTCCAGTAACAGCAGAAGCTGCTGCAACCATAGGTGATGAAAGATAAGTTTGGGATTCAACGTGACCCATTCTGCCTGGGAAATTACGATTAGTTGTACTAATACAGATTTCATCTTTTGCTAGTACCCCCATATGAGCACCACAACAAGCACCACATGTTGGAGGTCCAACTGTAGCTCCAGCATCTAAGAAAATTTTGAGTAATCCATTTTCCATTGCTCGTTTGTAGATAGATATTGCTGCAGGTAAAATTTCAGTTCTAATCTTGACTTGTCTTCCTTTTAGAATTTTTGCTGCAGCTTCTAAGTCTTCATACTTTGCACCAGTACAAGAGCCAATGTATGATTTATCTAATTCAACTGATGGTGCTTCTCTAACTATCGATATGTTTTCAGGAGAAAATGGTTTTGCAACAGTTGGTTCTAATTCTGAACTTTCATACTCTATAACTTTAGCATATTCTGCATCAGGATCACCAGTTATCAAATTAAAATTAGTGGCACCACGACTAGAAAGATAATCAACTACTTTTTGGTCTGGCTCTACAATTCCATTTTTAGCTCCAGCTTCAGTAGTCATATTACACATAGTCAATCTGCTTTCAACTGACATCTCATCAATACCAGTTCCGGCAAACTGCATAGTCCTATAATTTCCACCATCAGTTCCAATATCTCCAATAATTTTTAGAATTACATCTTTTGCCATTACATGATCTGGTAACTTTCCATTTATCTTAAAGAGAATAGTTTCAGGAACCTTAAACCAAATTTTTCCATTAAGTAAAACATATGCGATATCAGTATGACCTAAACCACATGCAAATGCACCTAGTGCACCAGTTGTATTAGTATGAGAATCACCACCAACATAAACATCTCCAGGCATAACCATTGCCTCTTCATGAGATATAGTATGACAAATTCCATACTGACCCATTCCATACTTGAAGTGTTTTTCAATTCCATATTGTTTTGTGAATTTGGATAATTTTACAACATTCTCAGCAGATACTTTTTCAGCAGATGGAACAAAGTGATCTTCGGCTACCCAAACTTTAGTTGGATCCCATAATTTATCAACAGAAATTCCTTGTTTTTTTAATTTGTCAAACACTTTGATGACTCCAGGACCAGACACATCATGCATCATGACCTTGTCTACTTTGGCAAATACTACATCATCAGGAGATACAGAGGATTTACCAGAACCACGCGCAAGAATCTTCTCAACAATATTCATAATCAAAAAAGCTTGCTTTACAGATTAAAAGCTTTTCAGAACAATAAAAAACACATAGAACATACAGTATACTGTGCAGTTAACAGTTCAGCCACTAATATCTGAAAGAATGGAAGGAGAATTTGATATTTTTGAGGTATTGTTTGATACCTTGGAAAAAAATAACTCAGAACTAAAAGAAGGAGATGTATTAGTAATTTCTACAAAATTTGTCTCAAATGCTCAAGGCAGAATTATTGATTTGAATAATATCAAGACCTCAGCATATGGTAATAGAATATCAAAAGAATTTCAACTAAAACCACAGATAGCTGAAGTGGTTATTCGAGAATCGGATAAAATTTTTGGTGGAATTAGTGGATTTGTGATTACATCATCTGATGACATTATGGCACCAAATGCGGGAATTGATAAATCAAATGCAAAAAAAGACAAAATCATTTTGTATCCTATAAACCCATACTTGACATCAGAGCAATTAAGAAGAAAAATTTTCTTAAAATTACAAATTCATGTTGGAATAATTCTTGTAGACAGTAGACTAATGCCTGCAAGAATTGGAACATCAGGAGTTGCAATTGCTTGTGCAGGAATCGAACCAGTATTAGATATGAGATCAAAAAAAGATCTAGATGGAAATCCACTAAAAGTCACATTTCAGGCAGTAGTTGATAATTTAGCAACCATTGCCAATCATAAAATGGGTGAAGGGGCCGAATCAAAACCATTTGCCATAGTAAGAAATTCAGGTGCAGTATTAACTGATAGAAAAATCAATTCTTCAGAAATGGCAATATCTCCAGATCAGTGTGTCTATGTAAGAGGGTTATCAAATCCCCCAAAAACAGAATAGAAAAACTACTTTTGCTTTAAATAGCTGTATCATAGTGAAAAAATAATGGAGTATCAAACAAGATATCCTAAAACAATTTCATTTCTAGATGGATTAAAACATAAAATTGATGTAGATAGTAAAGATGGTGTAGAACAACTCCACATTGTAGTAAAGAAAAGTTTTGAAGAATTAACAAAAATTTTTGCAGCCGAAGGATTTACCAAAGTAAAGCTTGAACATAAACAACCAAATCAAATTGGAAATGGTCTAAATCTAAAATTGAAAAAACCATGGGAGATGCATGTTAGAATGGTTGATTTGAAAAAAGGATTAATTGGAATTCATGCAGAAGTAGAAGTTTCAAGGGATTATCTTCAACATTTATTCTCTCAGAGAACACCAGTAGTGTATGAAGTAGAAGCAATTCTAAAAAAATATCAAGTAGAGTATAGCGTATGGCACGATAAAATTAAAAAAAATGTATCTACAATTATAGATAATTATAAAGTAAAACTTGCAACACCTAGTATTCCAGTATTTGCATGGAAACCAATGTTATTTGTGATTGGAACAATTATGGCATTTTATGGTTGGAAATATTTTAACACAATCTGGTAATTCTAAACGCCAAGTGTTTCAGCTTTAGTCATATCCAAAAAGACCTTATCACCTACAGAAAGACCCATGTCTTTGTATTCATGCATTTCAAGTTTCAATTGGGTTACAGCACCTTGAGCACCCATTCCTCCCATTCCACCCATCATTTTGTTTAGATCTTTCATCATATCCCCCATGTTTGAGAATCCCATGACTTTTGGACTACCAAATGGAGGTTGTTGTGGATTTTGAGTCCCTTCTTTAAGATCTTTAATTGAAGATAGTGAAACAACTACGTATGGTGCACCGTCAGGTGCAGAATCAATGCTTTTCACAACATATTCTTTCTTCATATCTAATGTTGATGCAGTATTCATGTAATTTTAATTTTAAGATTGATTTATCTTAATTGGGCACAACCTTGAAGCTTTAATTACAATTTTGAGGATTCAGAGTCATTGGCTGAAAAACTAGAAACATCATTTCAGTATTATGGCATTTCACCATGGGAAATTGAAGTTTTGTATGGATTTCTAAATTCTCATTTTACAATCAACCAAGAAGAAATTGACATAATTGATGAGAATTTTGTGAGTTTCCTAGAGATAGATATTCCACTTACATTTAATGAAGAATTTTTTCAATGGTTTGAGTTTAAGCGGTGGGAAAAAGTCAAATCAGTTTTCAAAGAAATGAAACGAAGAAGAGGAAGCAGTAATGCATTAAAGATCAAAATAAATTTTTCAGGAAATCAAAAAATTAATTTTATCATAGATACTGAAGACAGGCAAAAATTTGATAATGCAGTAGAGAAAATTGATTCTGTTTTGGAGTTATTACCATATCATTTAGATCCAGAAAAAATACCAGATGGAATTTCAGAGATCATGTACAAATTTGATTCAGAATTAACTAGATGGCGTCTTAATACAGCATTATCTAAAAATAAAAAATATAATTTCAAAGATGAATCATGGAAAGAAATTACATAAGATCTTTTTGTAGTGGTTCTAATAATCCATGAAGCTCTTTGTATTTTGATTTTAAAAAATCTAAAGCATCATCTAATTTTTTAGATTTCCCATACTTGTAACGAATTAATTCACGATGATGCCAATACGTCGGTCCTTCATCAACTGAAATAGTTGTAAAGTAATCAGTTCCTTTCAAAGAATCAGGAATAGACACATCATGGGGAAACAACATATCTACAATAAACCATTCATCACCATCAGGATAATCAGAACCAGTATCAACATCAAAAAATACATGTAACAAATCAGACTGCATAAGACCATCATCATTAATTGAAGGATGTTTTATTGGGGATTTTTTAAAATCTAAATTAAGTAATTGAGGCTCAAAGAAACCTTTGAGAATTGATTTTCTAAAAATAGTATTGGCTTCAGGAATATTCAATGGTAAATTAAAAGTTGATGAAACTTGCCTATAACTTCTTAGGTGTCAAGTAATGACTAGGTTAAAACTTTGTAATGTAAATCGACTAATTGAATATATTTTTTAGTTTTTATTAACTCAAGTTTTGTATCATTTTCTATATTTTTAAAGAGTGGAATTCCTCTACCTAAAAGAACAGGAATAATAGTTATGATTATCTCATCTACAACTTTTTGTTTTAGAAAAGATGCAATGATTTGTGCACCTCCAACTAACCAAATGTTTTTGCCTACACCAGGAAAATCATCTTTAACAAATTTGTTAACATCAGATACAAATTCAACATTTTCATCTTTAGTTTGAGTAGTTGTTGTGAAAACAAATGATTTCTTGTCTTTGTATGGGTATTCTCCAAATGTTAATACCTGATCATACGTAGTTTTACCCATAATTACGGTGTCAATAGATTTGTAAAATGCATCATACCCAGATTTGGCAGATTCAGGAAGCCAGTCAATACTCTCATCTTCTCTTGCAATATATCCATCCAAACTTGTTGCAATGTATAGAATAATTTTTGACATGAGAATTGTCATTGTGTGAGAGTTATAATCTTAGATTCAACTCTATTTTGGGAATGAAAAAAGATACAGAATGATCAAGATTGAATCAAAAATATCATTGGAATTTAAATACAAAGCCAAACGGATGAAATCATGAAAATTGTAGTTATCTCAGGTAGTCCAAGAAAAGCAGCTAATACTCAAATTTTAATGAAATATGTTTATGAGTATACTAAAACAAAAAATCAAGATACAAAATTAATCAATTTATCAGATGGTAATATTGAATGCTACAAGGGATTTGACGAGGAGTATAATGATGAAACAAAGACTGCAGCAAATGACATCATGGATGCAGATATTTGGTTAATTGGTACTCCAGTTTACAATTCATTTTTTAGTTCTGCACTGAAAAATTTGTTTGAATATGTAAATTATAAAAAAACAGAAGGCAAAGTAGCAGGAATGGTAATTTTAGGTGCTGGAAGTATTAGTTTTGTTAATGTACAAACGCTAATTACACAACTGCTGTCATATTTCAGAGTAATAACAAACCCCAAAGCTGTATTTCTAACTACAGAATCAATTAAAGAGAATTCTGTTTTAGATAAAGAGGCACAGATCAAATTAAAAGAAATGGTAGACGGTACTTTGGAAATAGCATCTAAATTACAAAAGTAAATTATACTTCCAAGGAATCTAATATTTTTGAAATATCAGTATTAGAAAAACCATTGTTAGAAATATTTTGTTTTGCCGGGGGATTTTCTAAATAATTTGGAATCTTATCTTGTAGTCTTACAGTGTATGGAGTAGTATTTTCATTTTTGTAAAATACACCAGTTGGAATCTTGTTTCCCCATTCTAATGATTTAATCAATGCTTGAGATAATTTTTCATTTGTCTCAACTTCTGAATCATAGTGAACTGTTGGCTCATATCCCGTATCTTCTAGTTTGTATATTCTTGAATGTCTTTTTTGTGCCTCATCCATCAAATCAGCTCCGGCATACCAATCTCTAGTGTTGAGATCATTGTATGTAGGGCACGGTTGTAATACATCCAAAAAGGACAGTCCAGGATGTTTAACTGCTTGAATTATCAAAGCTTTGAGATGTTTAATATCATAAGAGTAACCACGTGCAACAAAAGTAAATCCACTTGCAATTGCCAATCCAATTGGATTTACATTAGAATTTGTATTTGGGGATGGAAGTGATTTTGTTTTTTCACCTAGTTTCAATGTAGGGGATGCTTGTCCTTTGGTTAATCCATAAACACCATTATCAAAAATAAGATAAGTCATGTTTA
>Ga0257127_1000814_pt1 | contig 24863 bp, 22 predicted proteins | sample SI060_135mmetaG_FD_190152 | JGI IMG/M metagenome (GOLD analysis project Ga0257127, IMG submission 190152) | Marine microbial communities from Saanich Inlet, British Columbia, Canada - SI060_135m | ecosystem: Environmental > Aquatic > Marine > Inlet | place: Canada: British Columbia | collected... | reverse complement strand
AAGCCGGATTTAAGGCGGAAAGCCAGAGTCCCAGAAAGGCACCGATAATGGCAAAGGCAGAAGCAACCAAAGCGGAAGGCATAGCAAGTTTTAAGCTCGCCAGATTTTTTTCAAGCAGATGCGGAGCCGCTGCTAAAGAACTTCCAAGTGCAATGAAAAGTCCAGTACCTCGGACAAAATCAATATGAAACGGAAAAAAACTGGTGGCTAAAGGAACGAATAAAACTCCACCACCGATGCCTGCCATTACACCAAAAATGCCTATCAAAAAAGTTGTAAAAAACAAGATTGTCGGCCAGCCCCACCAGGGCATGATGAATTCAGCATGAGTTCCGGCCAACAGGATTGACGGCAGCAAAAAGATTGTCAACGATAAAATTAATTTGCACAAAATATTTTGCTTCATTGAACCACCTTCACTGTTCCACGGGAAAAGCTGCCTGCTGCCAGTCAGCCATACCGGAACTGTTTATACAAACCAGATTTTCTAAGCCCTGCATACTGAGCATAGTGTAGACCGTTTGCGCCCTGCGTCCGGAATGACAGTGTAAAAATACTCTGTCATAACCACGGATTTCGTCAATAAACGCCTGCTCATTTCCCATGGGAATATTCAAACTTCCTGGCACATGACCCTGATTGTATTCACTAGGCATCCGGACATCAATAACCTTCTCAGTGGGGTTAAGTTTGTCCAGCATCTGATGTAAATCATGCATCGTGAAATTATCTTCATTGACATGACCAAGTTCCAGTGAATATCCGCATTTCATATTTTGCGGAACTGCTTCATCAATTCTTTTAGGTTTAGGTAAATTAAGATTGTTCATGATTTGGACAAATTTTTCCAGGGTTTGTCCACTGCAGATTCTGGAGTTAAATGATTTTTCTTCCCTGATACAGGAAGCTGTTCGGCCAAGATAATCATGTCCAGGATAGACGAGGGTACTGTCCGGATAAGCGTATAATTTCTGCGTAATACTATTAAACAGTTTTTCGGGATCACCTTGTTGAAAATCAGTTCTTCCGCAACCGCGAATCAACAAAGAATCTCCGGTGAAAAGTCTGCCTTCTGTATAGAAACTTGTGCAGGCATCGGTGTGTCCTGGAGTCGAAATTGCTTTGAGTTTAAAGCGTCCAAATTCCAACTCATCTCCATCGCTGAGTAGAAGATCAGCACACTGTACTGCAGAGGTTTCTCCAAAAGCGCTTTTTGCTCCGGTCGCATCACGCAGCATACAGGAAGATGTTACATGATCCGCGTGGACATGTGTGTCTATCACATACTTGAGTTCAACACCTAGTTCTTCGATGAACTGCAGACTACGGTCAAACTGCTCCTTGACCGGATCAATGATCAATCCCTCCATAGTGTCAGAATCAAACATCAGATAGGTGAAAGTTCCGGTATCTTTATCAAATAATTGTCGAAATACGAAAGACGACTTCTTGTTATTGTTCATATTAATTTTGTTTTTAAGTGCAGTAAACGTCTTTTATCATGTCAAATAAATCGATTATTTTTTTATTTGAAATCCGATAAAAAGAATATGTTGCTTCACGTCGTGAAACCAAAACTCCGCGACTTTTCAGTAAAGACAAGTGCTGAGAAAGTGTTGTTTGCCTGATGCCTGTGTAGTATTCCAAATTCTGCACAGTTTGTTCACCATCGCGTAAAGCACACATTATACGCAAACGTGCCGGGTGAGACAGAACCTTTAGACTCTGGGCTGCTATCTCAATATTTTCTTCCCGTTCACCGAATAACAAGGCGAGTTCACATTTTAATGCTTCGTTTTTGCTTACTTTTTTTCCATTATAACCTCCCATTATTACCTCCTATAATTTACATATATCTTAATATACAAATATAAAGAAATCCAGCCAGATTAGGAATTAATTTGATCTACTCAAAAATACATAAATTCGAGTTAAATTGAATGAAACCAGATATTTTGCATTTAGGGGCGTTATTAATATAATTTTTCTTCTCCCAACTCTCAAAATATCTTCTGCTAAGGAAGAGGCTCTGCATATTATTTGCATTTCATAATTGCTGATGTAGCCGCTGAGTATATTACTGAATTTTAGGTAAATGTCACTAATCAGTTATTAAAATAATTTAAATTCTGAGTTATACTCGTAAATTTACAGCGCTGACATAGATAAGTTATCTGGCTAATATTATTAACAATATTAGCACAAAAACTGAGTGATTATTATGGCATACATTTTAGTGTAAAAAAGCCAAATAATGTTTTAGAAATAAGAGGATAGTTGGCATATTTTTCGCAGTGATATAAACAATTGCAAAACTTTCCATGTATAGTTTTTTGAGAAGAGGTAATATGAAATGGTTCAAATTCGAACCTCAGGAAGAGGAAATAACGGAAGCTGAAACATCACCTGTTTTAGTTTACTTAAGTCCAGAAGCACTAAAACACACAGTTATTGTAGATGATTTTGGTACATTCCAGGACAGTCCTGAGTGCATTCCGGGTGGACGACTTTTTGAAGTCAGCCGTCAATACAGTTACCGTTTACGTCAGGTAGCAGATCTCGTTGAGGAGCCTCTTGAGGATCATAATTTACAGATGAAAGTACAGGCCAAACGTAATTTCCACGCGGAAATACGGCCCGGAAAACGTTTGAACAGTACTGGCGACAGCATGTCTGATGGCAGTCAAAATGCTTCTTACCCAGAATCTTCACTCTTAGACATCGCTAAAAATTCTGGTGAAGTAATTCAACCTCTTCAAAAGGTACGGGCTGAACAGGTACCTTTTAAAGATCTGGAGTCTCTTTTCGTCAAATAACCATAAGCACGTCAGGCGGTAGAATCTGCAGTCTACAAAAAGTCAGCCTGTTAGTATCTTTTTTTCAGCAGCTGAATTTTGCCTCTACGCAGAGTCAGCAACTGCATTACCCGTTGAACTTCTCCTTTTTCATCAAAGCGTAAATTTCCTGTAACACCTGGAAAAATTTCCATGTTTGCCAGTGCATTCCGCAGATCCCTGTGACTTTGGTTTCGCTCTTCTTTAAGCAGTTTCATTAAGATCATCAAGGTATCATAGGCATAAGCAGTATAGTGGGTTGGCCCCAGATAATTTTGATGTCTATATAGAATTCTTTCGTGCAGTCTCAGCAACTGTTGCATGGCAGGTGTTTCAGCCTGAGGAAAGAAGCTGTCCACAAAAACCGGTTTTTTAACACCGCGTAATCCTGGAGCAAATGGGAGTGCTGCATCATTCCAACCACTGTCTCCCAGAAAAGTTGCTTTTTCCATTTTGTAAACAGCACTATAAGGAAAAATTAGTCTCAAATTGTTCACACCACCTGAACCTACGGCAACGAACACGGCGTCAAAGTTGTGGATTGGAACTTCCTTTTCTTTGATTTGCTTTAAAATACTTTTTTCTGTTGCACTGATGCGTTTTCTTTTGCCTGTGAAAGTATCAAACTCATTCACTAGGCTTTTTTGACCTACATTTTTAAAACCTTCAACCGCGACTACTTCACAACCTTTAAGTACAGCGGCCTCCCAAAATAGTCGCATCTTTTGTCGACCCTCTCTAGTTTTTGCGTAAAGAATCAGAAAGCGGCAAGCCTGAAGTTCACTCACTGCATAATCCAGCAATTCCTGAACCTCCTGTTTCCAGCTTTGATTATTTCGAAAAATGTAGTCTCCCAATTCCGGAATACCGGCAGTTAATGACAGGGAAATTAATGGAACACGCAACCTCTCCGCTTCTTCTGCGGCCGCTTCCGAAGTTACCCTGGCAAGAGGACCAATGATGGCAATCACACCTTCTGTTTCCACAAGGTCACGGATTGCGCTTTTTGTTTTCTCAGGATCCAAATGTGAGTCTCTGACCACAAGTTCCCATGAGTCTCCAATTTTATTTGGTTGCGGGACAGTTGTTACATTGTCAGTCAGTAGTAAATTACCGCTAATTATATTTGTTTCAGAAGTTGTATTATCGCTGATATTATCGTTCACAACCGTATTTTCATTGGCACGCAAAGCCAGCCACAAACCATTCAGTGTTTCCTGTGCCAGTCCTGCTACTTTTGCGCTGGAACTGCTCAAAGGCAGAATTACACCTATTCGGCGAGGATTAAGATTAAGGCCTCTGGTGAGATTGCTCTGCATTTGTTCAAGTAGTTCAATCTGTTCCAAGTCAGCGCTTTCGCGGGCCAACTCAAGTCGCTGATCCACAAGATCCAGAGCTTCTCGGTAATGTTTTTGTTTGACAAGTAGTTCGAGTTCCAGTGATGGTAGTTGCTCCTGCAGCCAAGTTAAATTTGGGAAATTCACAGACAAATTATGTATTTCTTCAACAAACTGAACTTCTTTCAGCAACCGGAGCAGTTTTTCCAGATCAGCCATTTTTGCGGTTTCTACATTACTCAGCTCATCAAGTCGATATTGAATTGCGGTGAAAAGATCTCCCTGAAGCAGCGCTTCATCACTGAGCATCCGCAAATAATCGCTACGCAGATTTAGTTCCAGAGTTTTAGCGGTCCGTTCCCGCAAAACCAGATTTTGGCTGAGTGCTTTATTTTGAGACTGGAGAGCCTTGTTCAAATAATAAAAAATTAAAGGCGTAAGAGGACTTTGCTGTCGTTCACTTAAAAAGGCTTCTGCCAATATTTCCGCGGATGACCATTCATTTAGTTGATAAAGTAGTTGAACTTTGAGACGAGTGCGTTCTTCAATTTCCAATTGGTATTCAATTTCCTGATACCTTTCCCTCGCTGCATCCGGATTTGATATGAGCAGCCTTTCAATTTCTGCTACCAACATAAAAACTCCAGAAAATTCCGTATCCGCCCATTCCGGTTGTGTTTCAATAGGTTCCTGTTCTGCAACAGAGTCATTGGCGGCATTATTGGAAGAATCTTGATCGCTTTTGGAAAACCACGGGAATAATTTGCTGAAAAATGAGCCGGAAAAACTTCTGTCATCTTCTTCCGCTTCTATCAAAGGAAGAATAGGGATTGGAGGGGTGAACGAATAGGTAGAGATGTTTGGAACACTGTTTTCAGTTTGAGCAGTTTCCACATCAAGGAGTGTCGTAGGTGCAGACAACAGATCTGAAGGCAACAGGGGCGTTTTTTTTCCTGCCGGGTCTATCCAAAATACGGTTTCGGTTTCGTCTGTGACCTCAGTATTTTGCTCCAACCACTCACGATCACTCAATAAACTTTGGGCTAAAGCATTTCCGGAAAATGTCGACAAATACCAGAGACTCAGCAGAAAACATAAAATGAGCGGGAAAGTTGAAATTCGACGTAAAATCACTTTATTATCCAATCTTTCTTTTATTCGTTGAAAGCTAAAATTGAACCAGGAACACGGTGATTATCTTCCCGAATCGTGAGGTGCTGACTGTCAAAATACTCTAGCAAATCAATAGCGTGTTTGCGAGAAATGTTTAATAATTCTTTGAATTGGATCACAGTAATACTTTGATTATCCTGTAAATATTTTCTCAGACTAGTTAAGATTTCAGTTGTTTGTTCCGGAGCATAATACAGGTCCTCCGTGACACGCACAAGCCGTTTGGAATGTACCGCTGATTTTAGCATTGTCACACCCTCTTTTTCGTTCATTTCAAGTTCTGCAAGCAAACGTGTCCGGCGATGAGGCTGAAATCCCCCTGCCTTTATCAACTCAAGACAGAGCGCTAAACCTGCTTCCTGAGCTTGAGAAACTTGCGGCTGATGTTCTGCTAGGGCGAAGTACTGACCGTTTTGTAAAAATTTACGCAGCTTAACCATGTATTTTAACAGAATTTCAACTTCTTTTTCTGTAAAAATCAAAGAGAGCTTCCCCCACAGTTCGGAACGTGTCATGCCTTCACGATCCTCAAATTTTTTGTGATGTATTGCTAAGACTTTGCTTAAAAATTCGCCGATACGTTCTACATGTTCAACATGGAGATAACGTTTTGAAAAAGGATCGACACAAAGCACCTTCTGCTGACTTTGCAGAAGGTGCAGAACTTTACCGGACTGTTTGGCAGAAAGACCCGAACGTACCGTAAACTCTGCTTCAATCACTCCTTTCACAGACTGCAGATAGATCACTTCCGCAGAACGCACATTTTCGTCACCTTCGTGAAGACGACTTAGACGTTCAGGAAGTTCATGCAGAACTCTTCTTGATTTACTTGGAGAAGGATCAATCACCATCCCTCCACCTAGAGTAATCATCGGTGAGTAACTCCTGACAATAAAACGGTCACCGTGTCTCGCACTGACCAGGCTTTTTAGACGGAACTGAACCAGAGCATTTTTCCCCGGGGACAGAGTTTCACCTTCCAAGAGGACAATCCTTCCAAAAACTTCCTGGCTTCCTAAATGAAGTCTGATACGTGTTCTGTTTTTTAATGCAGTCGAGACATCTTCTAGCAGGGTCAGAGAGGCATTCAGCATATAACTGGTAAGTAATGACTCCTCTTTTGCCAGTTGGTCGCCTCGCTGAATTTCTTCTTTGGCAATTCCCGCTAAATTAAGGGCAGCCCTCTGCCCGGCAAAAACTTCATTGACTGCCTGACCGTGAGCCTGTAGTCCTCGTATCCGAACGCCACGCTGTTGCGGAAATTGCTGTACTTCTTCATCTTGTCTGACTGATCCACTAAGCACTGTACCGGTAACGACAGTGCCAAATCCCTTGACCGTGAAGGAACGGTCTACACTCAAGCGGAATGGTTTTTCAATTTCAGGTGCAGGAATTTGGTTGGACAGTTTTGATAATGCTTCGCGAAGTTCCGTTAATCCGTCTCCGCTGGTAGCGGAAACTGGAATCACTGGCTGACCTTCGAGAAATGTGCCTTCCAGTAATTCAACAACTTCCTCCTGACAAAGTTCGATTAGCTCAGAGTCTTCCACTAAATCAATCCGTGTAAGCGCCACCAGTCCGGTTTGGATTTTCAGTAGATTACAGATATTCAGATGTTCACGTGTTTGAGGCATCACTCCCTCATCTGCTGCCACAACGAGCAATACCGCATCCATACCTGCCGCACCGGCAAGCATATTATGAATAAATTTTTCGTGACCTGGTACATCCACAAATGCTAGCTGATTTCCCTTTTCGTCCTCATAATGAGCAAATCCAATGTCAATTGTAATCCCACGTTCTTTTTCTTCTACCCAACGGTCTGTGTCAACTCCTGTGAGAGCTTTGACCAAAGTAGTTTTCCCATGATCAATGTGCCCGCTTGTGCCAATCACAAAAGGTCTGGAAGCTGGTGTTACAGTTTTACTGGTAGACATTTTTTAAGCTGGATTACGAGAAAGTATATTTAAGTCTGCTGACTATTGGAGCAGTCTAGACGACATCTAAATATTTATTCTAATATCAAGCGGCGCAGGATTCAAGTTGCTCAAGCACTATTTCACTGACTTCAGTATAATAGTTTGCTATAATCGATCCAGCAGAAAAAAGTCTGAAATCCGCTGCTCGGCTAAGGTAGCAGTTAGGAAATAAAAAATGCAGAGGCAGTATAGTTATGGATTCGTGTCGCTTGAAATGACAAGGATTCAGGAAATTTCTTAACCAACACAATAAAATATTTTAACAAATGTTGACTTGCATGCTACATCACATAGAGGAGAAAGAGTTGAGACTACTAAAAGATAGAATTTTGCAGCTTAAAGTAAATATATTTTTTGTTTTCACAGGTCTACTTTTACTCTTACTGCCTCAAGGAATTAAGGCAGTAGAAACTTTTTCCAGAGATTCCGAACATAGGGGAATAGTAGACCTTGCACCGTACCAGATCTATCCTGAGAACAGGATGGGTAATGGAATTTACCTCGACAAAAATCTTTTAGATTCTCATCCTCAACGGGTGATTCTTAATATTACCAGCATAAAAAATACTAAAAGTTACGTTTATCTCTACCGTGCACAAAATGGAGTATTGGGACTGGACATTGTTAAAAATGAAGCAGACGGAGATGCACGGTTTTGGAAGGTTGATCCGGAATTTTATCAGTATACAAACAGCACTTTCGGGATTCAAAGAGTATTTAGAATTTTTCAGGAAAAAATTGTTCCATTACTTACTAATATCCGTACCGGTGCCGGCGTAGCAACGTCTGCAAACCACGCGATTTTGTATCATATTACTGATTCAAATGATATCACACGCACCAATTCAAGTGGTCAGGAAATTACTCAAAGGGTATACAATTTTAGGCTGCATCTCATAAACCGTAACTTTAAAAAAATACAAAGTCTCTTTAATCTCCAGGTTCAAGACGTTAGTTATCGTTTAAAATTAAAGTGGGTAAATGAATATTCTGTAAGTTACAAACTGAGTAACGGCAAAGAGGAAACAGTTGATTTACGAAAACACGCACCCACGTTATTTTAAAATTTACATAGCTTACCTGCTTTAACAGAATTTCTTTTGAACCTCCTGAAAAACCAGCCAAAGCCTGTACTATGACGCCTGAAATTACCTGTATAATTTACGATATGGACGGTCTTCTCCTTGATACAGAAGGCATTTATACTGAAGTCACTCAAGAAATAGTTGCAGAATATGGAAAGTTTTTTGACTGGTCGATCAAAAAAAAGATTATTGGACGCAGGTCAATTCAGGCAGCACAGATTATAGTTGAAAGTCTGGATTTGCCTATTACAGCGCAGGATTATCTGGACTCAAGAAAAGACGTTTTGCTGGAGCGATTCCGTGACACGCAGGCCTTGCCAGGCGCAAAAGCTCTGACCACACATTTTTTTCAATGCGGAATTCCGCAGGCACTCGCTACCAGTTCTTCGTCTCCAATGTTTGAGGCAAAATATGAAAAACACAAACAATGGTTTTCCCAATTCAAGCAAATTGTCCGCGGAGATGATCCTGAATTGAAAGAGGGTAAGCCTGCACCGGATATTTTCCTGCTGGCGGCAGAACGTCTCGGAGTAGATCCAGCGCAGTGTCTTGTTTTTGAGGACGCACCTTCTGGTTGCGAAGCCGCGTTAGCGGCCGGAATGTCAGTGGTTGTAGTACCTGACCCTAATATGGATCATAGTCACTACAAAAATGCTTCTCAAATAATATCTTCACTAAAAGACTTTGATCCTGAATATTGGGGTCTGCCAAAATACACTAAAGTCCTTTAACAAACCCCACTGTTTTTGTAATCTTTCCAAATTATCATCTAGTAGAGACAGTTATTATATTCATTAAATTAATTTATAGATTACTGTAATTCTTAATCTAATTCTAAACTAATTTAATCATGTAGATAGATACATTTGTATTTTCATTGATCTCAGTCTACTCGCGTTTTTGACTTAAACTCATTACTATTCTAAAATATTTATTAAAAAAATATTCATTAATTACTAAAACGTCTTTGAGTGTAATGTATGTTTGATCTAGAAATTCTTTAAACTAAGTCTCGTTTCATTCCTATTCTTTGGGGGATCTTCCCCATGACAGCCCTAATATCTTCAAGTATGATATAAAGCACTGGAATTAGGTATAAAATTATAAAAGTTGAAAACAAAACTCCAAATGCAAGGCTAATAGCCATTGGAATAAGAAACCGAGCTTGTATTGATGTCTCAAAAAGCATTGGCAGTAAACCAAAAAATGTAGTTAGTGTTGTCAGTATTATCGGTCTAAATCGGCGTACACCAGATTCTACTACAGCCTCGATAATTGACACTCCTTTTTCGCGGCTACGATTTATAAAGTCAACTAAAATTAGTGAGTCATTAACAACAATACCAGTCAAAGCAACAATTCCTAAAACACTTATTATGCTAAGATCATATCCTAGCAGCAAGTGTCCTAATATAGCTCCTACGAAACCAAAAGGAATTGCTGTCATCACAATAAGAGGTTGAAAATAGTTTTTGAATTGCAAAGCAAGTAAGCAGAAAATCAAAACTAAAGCGAAAACGCCACCTTCTTTTACTCCATCCATAGTATTAGCTTGTGCTCTGCTAGCTCCCTCAAAAGAGTATTGAAGTTCAGGGTTCTGCATTATTGTTTCAGGTAAAAGAGACTTTTTAAGTGACATAACTACTTCAGCAGTGTTTGAAACTTCAGAATCTACGAGCGCCCTCACACTAACAATACGCCTACCATCGATACGGCGTATGGCGCTATAAGATTGACTGTATTTCAATTCGGCTACTTGAGCGAGAGGCAAATTCTCACCATTTGGAGCAATAATAACTAAGTCTTCCAAATCCCTTAAGTACTTGCGTTCCTCTAAAGGTAAGACTAACTTTAAACTCACTTCATCGTTATTCCTAAGCAATTTTAAAATTTCAACTCCTTGAAACGCACTTCGAACTTGTCGAGTTAGTTCTAGTGTGCTCAATCCCAGAGTTAGGCCTTCTGGAGTTAGTTTTAACTGAACCTCTCTTTTTCCATCTTCGGAGCTATCCTCAATGTTTTTCACTCCTGGATATTCTGAGAATGTTTCTTTAAACTCTTCAACTATCCCAAAGAGCACATTTGGATCTGGATGGCTCAATTGTAAATCTATATCATATGTAGATCCCATTCTCCATCCAGATCTAATCTTTAATGATTCAATCCCAGGGACCACTCCCATACTTTTTTGCCATTTCCGTGAAAATTCATTTGCAGGAAAACCTCTTTCCTTTAAGGGTTTTAGATATACTCTTACTGAAGCATTATTTGATCCACCTCTACCAACATTACTATATACTCCATCATGAACAGGTTTCCCTAATTCAGACTCATATTCTTGGATCAAAGCCATTGCAGAACCCAACATCTTTTTTTCGACTTCTTTACTTACACTTACTGGGGTCCCAAATGGCATTTTAGCATTTAAAATAACTCTATCTCTTTCTATTGAAGGGAAAAAAGTAAATCGCATATGCCCTCCTATGCTCAGACCTGCACAAACCATAATAAAAATCAATCCAAGAGCTAGAAAAGAATACCTAAATTCAATAATACGCTTAAGTGTATTACGGTAAAAGTTTTGAGAAAACCAAACCATCCCTGAACTTAAGAAGAGTCTGGGCTGTGCTATAATTATGTCTATTGGAGCAAGGAAAAAATTAACTATTCGGTTGAGATGCGAAAGATGTCCTGGCAAAATAAGCATAACCTCTGCTAAGGAAAATAATAAAACTACAATTAAGACATTCGGAATATTTGCAAAAATATTCCCTGTTGTTCCTGGGATAAAATACATTGGAATGAAAGCAACAATAGTAGTAAGTATTGTAATTAATACGGGTGAACTTATCTCAATAGCACCGTCTATTGCTGCTTTTGAATTACTCTTATCCATTTCTTGATGTGCAAATATATTTTCGCCAACTACAATTGCATCATCAACCACAATTCCTAGAACCAAAATAAACGCGAATAGTGAAATCATGTTTATACTTGTATCTAAAGTCGGCATCAATATAAAAGCCCCAGCAAAACTAATAGGTATACCCAGCATTATCCAAAATGCTAAATCTATTCTTAAAAACATAGCTAGAGTTATAAAGACTAAAAGCAGTCCAAGCCAAAGATTTTTCATGAGCAAATCTATTCTATCTTGTAAAACTAGTGAGCGATCATTGACTATTTCCAGTTTAATAGAAGAGGGCAACTGAGCATTCAATTCTTCAAGCTTTGAGCGTACTGCTTTAGAGACATCTGTTGGTGTTTGATCTCCTATTCTAAAAACCTCAATACTTTCAGCGGGTAGGCCATTGAAACTTGTCTGAATATCTGATTCTTCAAAACCGTCAGTGATCTGAGCAATGTCGCCAAGCCTTAAAATACCCTGATCACTATATATAATTGGAGTATTGGCATATTCTCCTGCTGTATATCTCTTTTCTTTTGTTCGTATTAGGATGTCCCCTCCAGAAGTTTTAATTTTACCTCCTGGCATATCCAAATTAGCTTTTTTGATTATATCTGAAACCTGATCTAATGTTAATTTATGTTGTTGCAGAGATGACTTTGAAATCTGAACTGTCATTTCAAAGCCTCTCCTTTGTTCAATATCTACTTGTGATATATCAGGATGAGAGAGTAAGGAGTTTCTCACTATTTGTGCTTGCTCAATCAAAGATCTAGCTGGAGCATCACCATAAATAGTTATATTTAAAACTTCTCTACGGATTTTTGGTAACTGCACTTGAATTTCTTCTGCTCCTTCAGGAAGAGATGTTAATCCCTCTAAAGCTGTTTTAACATCTTCAAAGACTTCGTTTTTGTCAGCTTTATTTAGAATTTCAATTCTAAAACTACCCTGACCTTCTTTTGCATTTCCAGTTATTTTTTTAATACCATTAATTCCACCTACAGCATCTTCAATCGGAAGCAGTATAGACTTTTCAATTTCTTCAGGAGTTGCGCCTGAATATGTAACAGCCACAACGATAAAATCTAGCTCCATTTCTGGAAACACTTCTTGCTTAATATTCATAATTCCCAGCAATCCAGAAAACAAGATGATACTCATCAGTAAGTTTGCCGCCACTTTATGTTCTGCCATCCATCGAATCATTTTAACCTCCTATTAGATTACTAGTTCTTCTTTTATAATTAATTTTAGCCTTATTTCCATTTATCCTTAGAACGATTACTCTTTTTTGTTTCCTCTTTGTTTCTTTCAGGACCTATCTCGTTATCACCATCAATCCTAACTTTAAGGCCTTTAGAAGCACCTTTTATAGGAGATATAACAATCTTTTCTCCAATTGTTACTCCTCCAGAGATGTATACATTATCTAAATCTATATGAGCAATTTTAACATTACGAATTTGTAATTGTTTATTCACAACAACCCAAACTGTATCACGATCACGAAGGGCTTTAGCAGGGATTTGAACTACATCTGTTAGTTGTCTCCCAGGAATTTTAACATCTACAAATGAACCAATAAATAGAGGGATTTTAAAAAATTCTTCTTTTTCAGGAATGTCCTTTTTAAATGTTTCAATTTTTTTTATGACGGCTCCATTTACTGAAATTTCTTTGTTGTTTTGTTCTAGAGAAATTTTAAGCTGAAAAGGATCCTTTACTTCTGCAATCAACTGTACCATCATTCCACGCGGAGTAAGTTCAAGTAATTGACGTTTGACCACCGCAGGCCAAGCAGATGCGGAGCTAATTCCTGCCAATGAGATTTCAGCAGGTAATTGATATTGATTTGTAATAGTTGACTGTTTAGCAACCTTTTCCTTAGAATTAGCCGGAAGCTCATTCGGTAATTGTTTAGGTAGCCACTCCAGACGTGACATTGGCAAGTCGATCACAACTTCAGCATGATCACTCCCAATTAGGGTTGCTAACTGTGTTCCAGGATTAACGTATTGTCCCAAATCTACATTTTTTAATTGTACCACTCCATCAAACGGTGCTTTCAAGCTTGATTGTGACTGCCGGATTCCAATGCTTAAAAGTAATTCGTTTTTTTTAAAAAAACTACCTTCACTTAAATTAGGACTAATCCAAATCACTTCTCCGCCGATACGCGCACTCAAGACAACCTTTTGAGCAGCCTGAACACGGCCGTGCGTACGAACCTCTATTTGTGGATTAGACAATTTTGCCTCTATAACAGTCACTAACGTTCCTCTCTGGAAGTTGGACTTTTTCCGTGCTGTTGGTTTGTTTTTTAGGAGAGCCATAGTGATCCCCACCCCTAATAATAGAACCAAAACAGGCAGCCAAAATTTAAGATTAAATATTTTTTTCCACATAATTATTTAAGTTAAATAGTTGAAGAAGAATTTGGTAAAAGAAGTAAAAATATAGCACCTTGCCCCATGCTGCTTTTTACAGAAATTGTACCACCGTGTGCTTCGATAATGGTTTTACATAGACTCAGGCCAAGTCCGTAACCACCAGTTTTTTTATTGCGTGACTTATCAACCCGATAGAAAGGTTCAAAAATCAAATCCATTTCTTCATCCGGAATTCCTTGTCCATAATCTTGAATTTCAAGCTGAATTCCGGAGTCATCCCTGCTTAAGCGTACCTTAATCGGATCGCTTTCAGGTGCAGAATATTTTAGTGCGTTCGCTAGTATATTTTTTAAAACCGTTTGGATTTGCTCAACATCAACTAGCGCAGCACATTTCTCTGCATAATTTTCAAAGCGTATCCCAGGCGCTTTTCCTTCAAACATCAAACATGCTTTCTCAATTAACAGTACTAAATCTGTGGGCTGCAGGTCAATTTTACCATATTCACTTTTCAGGCGAGCTGTTTCTAAAATCTCCGTCACCATCTGCTCCATTTCCTGTACATCGCTCTGCAAACTCTCTTGGTAAGAATTTGCCGTAATGAATTCAAGCCCTACTTTCATCCGAGTCAAAGGTGAACGTAGTTCGTGACTCACATCAAGTAAGAGCTGTTCGCGTGCATTTAGCATCTCCCTGAGACTTTCTGACATACGGTTGAAAGCCCGCGCTAGATTTCCAAGTTCGTCACCACGTTTTTCAGGTAAGCGAAATTCTAAGTCACCTTCTCCCAACGCAGAAACTCCATCAGAAAGCCAACTGACCGGCTTCATAATCCAGCGCAATGCCAACCAAGTTCCGGTTAAAATCAGTCCTATCAATCCCAAAACAGCAATAATCCAAGGAAGAAAGAAACTAATTTCTCGCCAATCATCATGCTTTTCTGCAAAGATGAAACGACCATGTATAGTGTCTACAGTCACCACACCTTGTTTCTGATAACGACCAAACCGCACATTTACAAAGCTGTCCGGATTCGATTTGTTAATAAGAAGGAAAGGATCAGCTGATTTATCAGTCCATTCCCGAAAGTGTACTTTTTCTAAAGGCGGAATTCCTGGTGCGGTTTGCCATGAAATATTTTCACCTTCAAAGCGAATAATAAAAAATAAGCGCTGTGATAATTCAAGTGCGTGTTCCAGATTGAGATTTTCCTCTAAATCCCTGACAAGATACATCCCGTATTGCGCCAGGTTATTGCGGAAAAAATTTTGCCGATTTTCCTTTAAACCATGCCAACCTATTACGGTTATTCCAAGCACCAACAAAGTTCCGGAAATCAGGATAACTGCAAATAGTTTTGTAAAAACGGAGTTAAAAGGTCGTTTCAGCCCATTCCATTTGTTTGCTCGCTCAAACACCATTTTCAGCTCCGATGAATAAATATCCTGTACCCCAGATGGTTTTGATGAAACGCGGATTTTTCGGATCGTCACCTAATTTCTGTCGTAAACGGCTCATGGTAATGTCAACCGAACGGTTGAACGCATCCCATTCAATACCTCTTAGCTGTTCAATAATTTGATCCCGGTTCAAAACTTTTCCTGAATTATTCACCAGCAAGGCAAGACATTCAAATTCAGACGAAGTCAAACCTGCGGGTTTATCGTCAACAGTCACTTCAAGTTTGTGAAAGTCAATACTGAGACTGCCAATTTTTTTCACCCCAGATTTACTTTTTGCCTGTACACGCCGTAATACAGACTGGATTCTTGCCACCAGTTCACGTGGTTCAAAAGGCTTTGGCAGATAATCATCTGCGCCTATTTCAAGGCCAACCACACGATCCATCACTTCACCGCGGGCGGTCAGCATAATCACCGGAATTGTACTGGATTGCCTGATTGTACGGCAAACTTCAAAACCGTCCATCTCCGGAAGCATCACGTCCAAAATCACCAGATCCGGTGACTCACGCTCCAGCTTTTCCAACCCCTGACTTGGTAGAGTCGCGCTCATTACCTCAAAACCCATTTTGCCGAGATAATCAGTCAGCAACTTATTCAGTTTTTCATCATCATCGATGATTAAGAGGCGAGAATTCACAAATATTTTGAATCTAAAAGGTTAATCTTAAAATGTTATTTTCAATTACTCAGAGCAATTTTTTCAGTACCGCTTATTTTGTCGGAGCGTAAATGCACCAGCAATTCCAGATAATCCCGCGGCTCAGCGAGCAAACCTCCCGGACCTACGGTCGGTACCTCAACTTTAAGCTCGGAAAATGAAGTGATGAGTTTGCCCTCAATCAAATAAAAGGCGCCCTGATCCTTGAAACTCAAAGTAAATTTAACAGGAAAAGTATTTCCTGCGACTTCCAGCATGCCGGAAACATCTGCGCTTTGGTTTTCCAGCATTTTCTGCATATCCGTGCGGCTCAGCCAATTTGAGATAAAACGGATTTCCGGAGTTAGCTCTGCTCTGAGTATTTCCGGAATATCTCCGTCACGCAAAGAGTTTCCTGAGTCAAAGCTTGTTACCGGAACACTCACTTCCACTTGCGCCTGTTCTGCTGAATCCTGCCAGCGCATTTCTGCTTTCACTTCACAACTTTTACCAATGACTCCGACACCTGCAAAAAAGAACATGGTTTTTTCAGTTTTATAAGCAAGGCAATGTTCATCCGGAGCAAAAACATTTTCTTCCGCAAAAGCAGCTTGGCTGCCCAAAGTCAGCATAATTGCACTTAGTAAAACAATAATAAAATTTTTCATCTCAGTTTTCTAGTTTAATGTTTCGTTGACTAAGTATCCTCTTTTTATGTGATGACGATTAAAACCAACGTCGTCTCCAATGACCTCTATGACTGCTGTTATCAGCATTTTCGAGGCGTCTTTCCATTTTCTCCACAATTTTTGTACGTTGTTCAGCAGTCAGGATGGCATGAAATTCCGCAAAACTAGTTGAAAACTTAGCGAGCTTCAAACGCAACTGCTCAATATTTTTTTTGAGCACAGCTTCAAGCTTAGCCGCATCAGCGGTATCACTCTTCATTTGAGCAATAATTTCGATGTTGAGAGATTTACGCATTTCAAGCAACTCTTCTTTTTCGGCAAACATATTTTCAGCAAGCGGTGCGACTTTTCTGGTTTGCTCATCACTGAGGTCCAAGTGCGCACTTACAAATTCAGTCGCCCGTTCAGGTGGGTTCAACCCTTTAGTACGGCAACCTGCAATGATCAGCGGCACCGAAACTGCGACTAATGCAACGAGCATAATTTTTTTCAAAGCAGAATTTGATTTACTACCGACCTTTTTCATAATACTCCTATTATCGAGGGGGATCAATGCTGGGGAATTCCAGTGAGAATAATTTTAGCCGAAGAAATGTGTAAATGCTTTTCTTAGCAGTAACAGGGTGTATCAGTTTGTATCAGTGCTTGTGTCTTTAAATTATGCTGAGATAATAGTTTTGGTCATGCAGAAGCAGTCCTGCTACTAAACTTCTTTGCGGATTTTATACAGAAATAATTCAACTTAGTATGATTACGGAATTGACCAAAGCCCTAGAGATTGTTAAACTGCATTAACCCCTAATTTATGGGAAATGGTGCTGGATCACTTTTCTTAAAATAAAAGTTATGCGAATTGCGATAATCGCCGTTGTCGGCATTTTATCTTATCTGCTTGTATTGTTGCCGGGTTATTTTTTGTTTGTTTCAAAAGCTGATGAAGAGTCCGCGGTTACTGAAACACTGCCCGAACTGCCTGAGAGCAGCTCAACAGCTAAAACAACTGAGAAACTGCCTTTGAGCAATCCAGGAGATGCGCCGCCGCCAAAGTAAACAGTCACTTTTATGAACTCTGTATTTCTGTGCTTCACCCAAAATGCCGTTGTTTTCACTGCATTTTTTCAAGTCAATCTTTAGCCAGTAGGAGAACTTATGCCCATACACCTTACTTTCAACAACATCCGCAACTCTGATGCCGTCAGCGATCACGTACATCAAGCATTTGAAGAACTAATCAAAATTACTGATGACAAATTCCCCTTTCATGTCACGCTGAATAAAGTCAATGAAGAATCTTACCATGTGGGCATCAACTGCAGTTACCGTAATAAACCCATTTCCAGCAAAGCTGATCATGAAAATCTTTACAAAGCACTTTCCAAAAGTATTGATACCATGAAAACACAAGTAATCCGCAAAGCCGAAAAAGTTCGAGGCTGATAACTACCCTGCTCTCCGGGGGGTTCCAATGGAACCTCCCATATTCCTCAATCCTGGAGTTTCATGTTTGGATCGCTTTCCAGCCAGCGTAAATATCTGTTGAACGTTTTATTTGCTGTATTAATTATTTTGTTTTTCGGCCACAGTTACAAACTGCAGGCGGCCTGCCGTGGAGAAGGCTTCATGGGGGTTTCCTCCAAAGATCCAATCATGTCTTGGGTAGATTTGACATATTCTCCGGTTTACACTAGCGCGAGTACGTCCGGAACTTCAGGTTGCAAAAATTGGGATTTTTCGCAGTATCTTGAACATGAGCGCAGACAATTTATTACGAAGTCTCACCAGCAATTATTAGTAGAAACTGTACGTGGGCAAGGGCCTCTTTTGGAAGCATTATCAAGATTGATGGAATGTCCGCAATCATCATCTGAGTTGTTTGCAGGAATGTTATGGGAGCATCGTCAGCAAACAATTCAGCTTTTTGAAACTGAAAAACAGACTCCAGAATTCATGACTGAACTCAGCAAATGGATCAAAGAAGATCCTGAATTGCGTAACACTTGCGGAATGTCTTAAAGGTATATTTATCATGATTTGGAAAACTATTCTACTGCTGACAACTGCGGTCATATTTGGAGGAGGAAACGCCTGGGCCTGTCACCAAGGCGGACCGATGGGTTTTGCTAATGGTGATCCTGGAGCATTTTCTCTCGATATCACAATCTCGCCGACTTATACCGGTGCCAGCACATCCGGAACAGCCGGCTGCAAAGATTGGGATTACTCACAACATCAACGCAATCAATTCCTGGAAACTCAGTGGGCATTTTTGAATGAAGATGCCGCCCGCGGCAAAGGTGAACATTTGAACGCATTTGCTCAAATAATGGGTTGCTCCAAAGAACGGGAAACGCAGTTTGCGGTTTTAGTCAGGAATAACTATTCTTCCCTGTTCAGTAAAACAGAAGCACGCAGTGATTTGTTAACTCAGTTTGAAATTCTTATTTCAGCAAATCCTGAATTATCTTGCTCAGGCTAATAAACTTTCTCCTTTTTAAAAAAACGTATGAAAAATGACTTTATGATGCACCTCGTTATTGCAGGTGGAGTAATTATGCTGTTTTTTCTAATTTTAAAGCTGTTTGGAATTTCTTTGTAAGTCCCATTTTCCGAACTCAAGTTCGTTAAAAAATCCCGGTTGATATTAATTTTAGTAGTTGAGAAATTATAAAAAAACGTTTTTAATTTACAAACGAACTTAACTAAAATTTTAACTCATTCCAGATAAAAGCCTTAAAGAACGGTTGCATTTTAAGGTAAATTGTTATACCTTAAAGGCTTAAAGTTGCTGAGTAGAACTCTGCAATTAACACTTACTAAAACGCCATAACATGGAGGTTTGAATGAATTGGCTGAAAAGATCTTTGGGCATTTGTGTCCTTACAGTTAGCTTATTATTTGGCGGCATTACTAACGCACGCGCAGAAACTCTCGAAGTAGTCTTTAAAAGCAGTCTCTGGGGTTCCGCGATAGGTGGTGTTTCCGGACTAGCTTTATGGGCTCTGCAGGAAGAAGATAAAGAAGATAAATTGTTCCCTAAATACATTATCAAAGGTTTAGCCGTGGGTTTGTTTGTGGGAATGGGCTTCGGGATGTATGATTCTCAATCAGGTGGAGATATATTCATGAGTGACGGTAAACCAAAGGGTTTATTTCACTTCGACCTTAATTCAAACGTCTTAGCCCTGCGTCCGGCAAAAATATTACCACGTCCTGAACTGGATGATAATACGGCTTCCCCTCAATGGCGCCTCGATTTATTGACTGCTTCTTTCTGAAACAGACATGAACTTGTTGATCACAGGTGGTGCGGGATTCATCGGAGCAAATTTGGTTTTGCACTGGCTTCGTAACCATCCTGATGATCAGGTCATCAATTTTGATGCCCTGACTTATGCAGGTAATCTGGAAAATCTGCAAGCAGTAAAAACTCACCCAAATTACCGTTTTGTCCTTGGTGATTTGCGAAAACCCCTCGAAATTTCAAAAGCTTTTTCAGAGCATAAAGTAGATGCGGTTATTCATCTTGCCGCGGAATCTCACGTAGACCGAAGTATCCATGGTCCTGCTGAATTTATTGAAACAAATATAACCGGCACTTTCAATTTGCTGGAAACAGCACGTAAATTTTGGGGTGCAGAGCTGAGCGCACATCGTTTCCTGCATGTGAGTACAGACGAAGTTTACGGTTCTCTTGGTTCAGAGGGTAAATTTTCTGAAAGCACTGCTTATGCTCCAAACTCACCCTATTCTGCCTCAAAAGCAGCCAGTGATCATCTGGTGCGTGCCTGGCACCACACATACAAAATGAACGTTGTTACAACCAACTGTTCAAATAATTACGGGCCTTTTCAGTTTCCGGAAAAGCTACTGCCTTTGCTGATAAATAATTGCCTGCAGAATCTACCAATTCCTGTTTATGGAGATGGGAAAAATATCCGTGACTGGCTGTTTGTTGAGGATCACTGCGAAGCGCTGGATCGTGTTTTTCATCAAGGGGATTCCGGAGAAGTATACAACATCGGTGGTGCTAACGAATGGAGCAACATCGACATTGTCCGTTTTGTCTGCAAAGAACTGGACAAAGAGCTGGGCAGAAGTGGAGATGAGTCCTGTGAAAAACTGATAAATTTTGTAACAGACCGTCCCGGACACGACCGGCGTTATGCTATTGATGCAGAAAAAATTGAAAAAACTTTAAAATGGACACCGCGTTACTCTTTCGAACAAGGTCTTGCCAAAACCATCCGCTGGTATCTTGACCATCAGGATTGGGTCAAAAATATTACTTCCGGCGCATATCAAGACTACTACGAACGTCAATACGGTTGAACACTGACAGCTGACGGTTGAGCATTATTTGCTTGGCCTTTCGACTCCACATCCTTAAAACCCCGAAACGGAGTTCGGGGCTACCGTTCAAATCATAGTTCTGGGCACGGCGCGCCGTGCCCCTACGTTTATCATTTTCAAAATTTAATAACCCCGATTGTCATTCCCGTGCAAACGGGAATCCAGGGAAACCGGTTAAAAACCTAGCCACATCCTTAAAACCCCGAAACGGCCCACAACTGTTGATTGTCTGAGCTGACCAAAAGTTAAAGATGCAATTGATTCTTGAAAATGCTCTGCTTTCCGCCGTCGATGGTTTAGTGCAGTCCGGAAATCAAATCTGGTTCCACTTTCAGAAATACCCCTGGCATCTTTCAAATCCAGAAAAAAATCCGCCTGCAGGAGAACACCGCCGTCACATTGAAGCACGGCTGAGTCTAGGTTTAGCTGATCCCGCAAATGCCCAGCTGCTTAAAGGAAGCTACCATTTAGGCATCTCTCCTCATATTTACAGTTATTACCACCTGCTGACAGATCTGCTGCCACACTTGCTCGATGCTCCCAGATTTCCGGTCTTGGTTCCGGAATTTATGCCGCTTGTGTTTGTTGATTTCCTCAGAGAAGCAGGTTTTGAGGTGCAGATTTTAGCTGCAGCTGTTTTTCGTGTTGAAAAACTTATAATTCCGGCAATGAAAGCACCGGACTGGAATGTGGATAAAATAAAAAAAGTCCGAACTTTCATGAAAAAATTGTACCCTCAACTTTCTTCTCATCAATCTAAATTTCAACCAAGAATTTATATTTCAAGAAAATTAGCGGTTAAACGTCACTTTGCAAATGAGGAAGATTTTTTAGGTTTAATGAAGAAACACGATTTCCACAAAGTATATCTTGAACAGTTGAGCATCGGTGAACAAGTGGAGCTTTTCCGCTCTGCTTCTCATGTAATCGCAGCACACGGAGCAGGTTTAACAAATGTTATCTTTGCACCTGCAACTGTTAAAATATTTGAAATACGTCCACTTCGTACCAGCGGAAGATTTTGTTTTGAAAACTTATTTTCTCTGGGTTGGCCAAACAATGAGTTTTTAGTTCCGCCTAAAAGAGGAAAATTTTATCTGCCGCTAGCAGAACTGGAGGAAGTGTTACAACGCTGGCAGAATGAAGCTTGAGTCAGTTTTTAATACTCACTTCAAAACCTCTTAGCGACAGTCCCGACAATGTGCTTGCCGATATTAAGTGACGAGGTAGCGGCGGGTGAAGGTGCATTGCCGACATTGATTATGTTTTTGTTTTGCTGAATCAGAAAATCATCAACCAGCTTCCCGTTCGGCAGCACCGCCTGTGCGCGAATTCCGGCTGGAGCTTCTTCCAGATCTTCTGCAGTTATTTCCGGAATCAGTCGCTGCAACGCACGAACAAAAGCGGCTTTGCTGAACGAACGCCACATCTCTCCTGCACCTGAACGCCAGTATTTTAACGCTAATTTCATAAATCCGGAATAACTTAAAACCTCTGCGAGTTCCATAAAATTAACTGTGCTGCGTGTGTAACCTTCACGTGCAAAAGCCAGAACCGCGTTTGGACCGCATTCTAGGGAACCGTCAATCATGCGTGTAAAATGTACACCTAAAAACGGGAAATCAGGATCCGGAACAGGATAAATCAAATTGCGGCACAGATGATTTTTTTCCGGACGGACCTCATAGTATTCTCCACGAAACGGAATAATTTTGGAATCTGGATTTTGAGTCATGGAGGTGATTTTATCAGCATACAAACCGGCGCAGTTAACTATATACTGTCCTTCATATTCACCATTTTCGGTTTCTACAAGCATGCGTTGAGTTTTCTGGCGGATGGCTGTCACCTTTGCTGAACAAATAATTTCGTTACCTTCCTGCTGACGTATCTGCTCCGCAAATTTTTCACAAACTTTTCCATAATTCACAATACCTGCTTCCGGAACATGCACAGCTTTAATCCCTGCAACGTGCGGTTCCAACTCATGCAGTTTTTCTGCGCCAATCATTTCGCAACGTACACCGTTTGTTCTTCCACGTTGATAAATCGTCTCGAGCGCAGATAATTCATTTTCCGAAACAGCGACAATCACTTTTCCGCAAATTTCGAAATCGATCCCCTCTTTCCGGCAAAATTCTTCCATGCTGGATTTCCCTTCACGGCAATTGAGTGCCTTGAGAGAACCTGGTTTATAGTAAATTCCGGTGTGTAAAACTCCGGAATTGTGTCCGGTTTGGTGAATTGCGAGGCTGGGTTCTTTTTCCAGCAGAGTGATTTTCAGGCGTGGATAATCGAGGCTGAATTGGTATGCAGTCGCAAGTCCTACAATTCCGCCTCCGATGATGATGATGTCTGTTTGCTGCATTTTTCTTAAATTCTTTGCTTTATTGTATCAAAAGCACAACCAGCTCTTTGCAGCCGTGAACTCCGTAAACCAAGGTTTGTTCAATATCCGCCGTTTTGGAAGGTCCGGAAATAAGCAACGCATTGGTCGGCATATCGGAATTCCACTGCTCTTTATTGACAGCTTCCCAAAAAGTATTGTAGATGGTATCCGCATGAAGTACGGCCAGGTGAATCGGTGGAATCAGCGACATCAGCCGCGGTTCATCAGGAGTGGTCCAAAGAATCAGCGAACCGGTTTCCGCAATTCCGCCGCGTGTTGTGGTGATTGCTGCGTCAATCCCAAACAGTAGATCCTTGCTTTCTTCAATCGGCTGTTTGTAATCAACCAATTCCGGCATAGTGTCCGGAGTCTGCTGACGCATATTGCGGAGTTTTTCTGCTAAAGCGGTTTTGCTTCCGTAAAGGAGCTGGCCGATTTCTTTTTCTTTTACAACATCACGGAGGGTGTTTTCCCAGTCATTCTCAGTACAAATTATGACTTCCGTGTGAACCGCTTCCATCATGCTTTTCAGCTGCAGAATTTTCTCTGCCTCTGTCCAACTTTTACGTTCCATTACAGCATCATTCCGTGGATACTTTTTCGCTGCGACAGGAGATTCACGTAGATTTGCAAGAATTTTTTTACGTGCGCTGGTGGAATTATTCATCGCTGATTCCTGCTTCACGTGCCAGTTGGTGCAAACTTTTTTTAGCAAAACGCGGAGTTGTTCTGACAGAAGTCCAATTCCGGAGAACCGGCAGCCAGCCTGGAGCAAAATTTCCCATTTTTGCAATACCTAAACTTTTTAAACGATAGAGTTTTGGATTTGAAAAAACCATGGCCCAGCTTTTCCAGACCATACTTTCCGTTTTTGCTTTCCAACCGCCGGATTCTGTAAGTGGAATTGCTTGTTTTTTTTCCACCTTATCGTGACGTAAACGCAGCAGAATATCTGTGATCGGAATTTTCACAGGACAGACTTCAACACAGGCACCGCACAAACTTGACGCATCCGCCAAATGTCCTGCTTCGTGCAGACCTTTCATTTGCGGAGTGAGAATTTTACCGATGGGACCAGGATAAGTAGTGTCATAGGCGTGCCCTCCGATACGTGAATAAACCGGACAGTGATTCATGCAGGCACCGCAGCGGATGCAAAGCAAAGTTTCCTGCAGCAAATCGTCAGCGTGCATTTGGGAACGCCCGTTATCGAGCAAAATCAAATGCACTTCATGCGGGCCGTCTTTTTCCTCTGCTTGGCGAATTCCGCTAATCATGTTGAAGTAGGTTGTGATCGCTTGACCTGTGGCTGAGCGTGTCAACAGACTTAACAACGGTGGTACATCTTCAAACCGCTCAACAACTTTCTCGATACCCATCACTGCAACATGCACCGGCGGCAGAGTAGTACAGAATCTTCCGTTGCCTTCGTTTTCCACGAGGCAGAGAGTTCCGGTTTCGGCAACAGCGAAATTGACACCGGAAACGCCCATATCCGCTTCATAAAATTTCTTCCGCAAAACTCTCCGGGCAATTGCAGTCATTTCTTCTGCTGTTTCAGCAGGAGCTACCGGATCAACTTTTTCGCGAAACAACTGAGTGATTTGATCTTTGTTTTTA
>Ga0257127_1000809_pt1 | contig 24969 bp, 18 predicted proteins | sample SI060_135mmetaG_FD_190152 | JGI IMG/M metagenome (GOLD analysis project Ga0257127, IMG submission 190152) | Marine microbial communities from Saanich Inlet, British Columbia, Canada - SI060_135m | ecosystem: Environmental > Aquatic > Marine > Inlet | place: Canada: British Columbia | collected... | reverse complement strand
GCCACGAAGACGAAAAAGAGAAGAAGAGAAAGCGGGAGGAGGAGGAGAGGCAGGAGGAAGAGCAAAGACAGAGACGGGAACAGAAGCGGCGGAGGGAGGAGCAAGAACGAAAATGGGAGAAGGAGAGGCAAGAGAGGGAGAAAGAGTACAAGGCAATCTCTGCCAGAAACCAAGCGAAAAGAATGAGCAAGCAGCACAGCGACAACAACCTAGAGAAACGGCTGGAGGAGCAGGCAAAGCAAAGGCAGAAGCTGAAGGCACAGAAGAAACGGAGAGAGGAGAAAGAGTTGAAGGTGTACAAGGAAACAAACACGGGCTACCAGAAAAAAATTAACGACAATAGGGAAGACTTTGGTCTGCCAAAGAACAAGGTGCAGAAAACGATGAGCAGTTTTTTCAGGAAATAGTCACAACGGTTCCGCGGTGCATGATGTCCCCGCGCTGATCGCCGAGCGGAAAGCTTCTCAGGTAGTAGCGCAGGCCTGCCTGCTTGTTCTGCCAGAAGCTGCCAAAGCAGCCGCTCTGCATTTTTGTCACGCCGTGCTCTCTCTGCACGCGCGCAATGGCCTCTTCGATAGTCAGGTAGACGCCGAGCACTCGCGTCTCGGAACTGTAGAGCTCTGTGTCACAATTGACTAGATATACGCACTTGGACATCTTTTCTGTATATATGTATGTATGTATCTTAAGTGTACAAGCAGTAAAGATGTCGAGAAGGTTAGAGAAAGAAATAAGGAACATAAACGATGCAGAGGGGAAAAGGTACTACATGGTAGAGGGAAATTGGGACGACGAGGAAAATATGTCCTTCACCGTTCGAATGGCAGTCCCAAACAGCAAGCTGAATGCAACCGTAAACGTCAAGGTTCCAAAAATGTACCCAATTCAACCTCCACACCTAAGGACCATGGAAGTGCGATTGTACGATCTGAGCTATGTGCTTGTGGAGGGTAGTTATGCAAAACAAAGATCCCAGATAACCGAACCATTGCTCAGGGCAAAGTTGGTTACTCAAAAAGAATACCATGAACTTTTCCGACTGTTTGATTACTATACAACAGGGTGTGAGGAAAAACAGAAAGAATATGAAAGATTAAGAGACACTGAGAGTGAATTAAGCACAAGAGCACGTACATTAGAAGCCGAAAGGCAGGCTATTGGTGACTCACGACGACCCGATTGGCAAAGACTAGACGAAGAAGTTTTTTCTATCTATGATCGACAGAAGGTCATTGGTGTACAAATTGCTTCATTGCTTCCAACAGGATGCGGCTACGATTTATCACTTCGCCTTCCTTACATTATTGAAATTTTTATTTTGCCCATCGTAACATTTTACACAAGACTGTTTGAGAAGGGCAAGGCTGCGGAAGAATATTGTCCAAATGAAAAGGTAGAAGAAATTACAACAAAGAGAAGTCCGGATGGTTATACACGGTTTAAGAAGTACAAAATGAAAGCCAATGGAAGGTGTGGCTACTACGCCTTTGCAAGGTGGATGAAAAAGTATAGACGAACGGAGTATGAGGCTATCAGAGCAGAGCAGTCTGGCGATGAACCATTGCGACGGTGGTTACAAGCATACATACTATTCATAGGCAGTGGTAATGACCGAGCAAATCAGACCGAGAAGGGCAGACAAGAGTCTTGCCTCCGGAGCAGTGTGGGTTATGAAGAACTACCAGACATATTGGCCCGTGCAAAAAAAAGATTACGAGGAACTGATAGAGCGTGGATGGGCACCGACGAGTTGTTTTTTCTTTGTTGTTACTTTCGTGTGAGAGCGTACATATATCTACGGACAAGAAGTTTGAATAAAAACTCTGGACAATATGAAGAGGTAGCTCTTTGGGAACCCACAAATCCGCAAAAAGTTGAAGGCAGGGAAAATACAATCCATCTCTTCAACAATGGATCTCATTTTGATTTGATCATACCGGAGGAGGCAAGAAGTCGGTCGTCCCTAAAATTGTAAAGAGATTTTGCCTATATCCACCAATACGAGTGTTTTTATCTATAAAGATGCCAAAGAAGAAAACCAAGACCTACAAACAGATGATGGCCGAGATCCTAAAACCGAAGAAGGTGGCACCAAGTCCGACGAATCCAAAGGATCTAGGCGGCGGTGTACCAGAGAAGGTGGTTAAAATATGATATTTAGCGTGTGTGGTTAGTAAAACGATAGTTGTTTTTTTGTAAAATTTTCTTCTTCTGGAAGCTCCACGTCTTTGCAGTAGTAGCATGCACCTGACAATGACCCTTCGTAATAATTACACCACTCTGCTCTGACCTTTCCGTCAATGTGCTTCCATGTCTTGTCGCAGGTTGCTGGCGTTGTTCCACCAGACGATCTCGGACAGTCAAAGTGGTGCTTCGTGTGAGAGCAGTCGTAGAGCAGTGTTCTCCTCTCCTCCGTTGCAAGGTTCATCATCGACGCAAGCGTCCGTGTCAGGCAGTCGACCCGTCTGCAATAGAGGAACAGACGCTTTGGAAAATCGTCATAGGGGACGGCCTTCTGTTCCATCCTGCCGCGCCTACTACAGACCATGCATTCGCTAGTGCAGATTAGCGTTGCTCTTGGGTAGAGTTCGTCTTCTTCGGTCAGGCGGGGAATGCTTGCCTTCGTGACGGCTTTGAAAATGTCTCTCGACACTAGACGTAAGCGAAGAAAATCGTTTACACGAAGGCATAAGAGTATGTGCGGACGCAGAAGCTCGATCGGAATGCGGTTCATTGAAAGGGCTTGAATAAAATAAAAAAAGTAGACCCCATAAAGGTATTAAAAATCACACTCCAGATTAAAGACCATCTCTTCCTCTGTTGCTCCAACGTTCGCCTTGCTGTATTCGCCAACTTTTTTTTCAAAAAAATTCGTCTTTCCTTCAAGGGATATCATGGACATAAAATCGAACGGGCAGGCAGTGCCCCAGTGTTTGTTGAAGCCAAGCGAAACCAAAAGTCTGTCGCCACAGAACTCACAGTACTCGCGCATCAACTCTTCGTTCATGCCAATCAGTCGGACCGGCAGCGACTCGGTGCAGAAACGCTGCTCTATCTCGACGGCCTCTTTCACAATGCGGAGGACCCGTTCGTTGCTTGGCGGCCTCTGCATCTTCTTGAACAGCAGGGACGCAAAGTCGCAGTGAAGGCCTTCGTCTCGCGAAATTAACTCGTTCGAAAAGCACAGACCCGGCATCAGGCCGCGCTTTTTCAACCAGAAAATGCTCGCAAAGCTGGAGCTGAAAAATATACCTTCACAGGCAGCAAAGGCGACCAGTCTCTCTGCAAACGGGGCAGACTCGCGGTTGCAATAGTCAAGGCACCACTGTGCCTTTTCGCGAATGGCTGGGAAAGTTTCGACGGCGTGGAAGAGGCGTCGCCGTTCTCTCCTGTCCTTGACGTAGGACTGTATCAAAAGCGAGTACATCTCGCTGTGGATGTTTTCGATGGCAATCTGGAAGCCATAAAAGGCGCGAACTTCTGGGATCTGGATCTCGTTGGAAAAATTCTCCAAGAGGTTCTCGTTTACGATGCCATCGCTGGCGGCAAAGAAGGCAAGCGTGTGGTTGACAAAGAACCGCTCGTTCGCTGTCATCTTTGCATAGTCGACCTTGTCCTGTGCAAGATCGACCTCTTCAGGGGTCCAGAAGCTTGCGACGGCCTTTTTGTAAAATTCCCACACATCGTCGTGCTGTATCGGGAATAGTACGAAGCGATTCTCCTGCTCTGCGAGAAGAGGCTCAACGAAGGCATCCTTTGCCATTTCCTGCTTCTCCTCTTTCGCTTCCATCGCGACAGCCTGTATGCTGTCCGGCGAATAGGTTGGACTTCTTGCCATGCTCTTCGGCTTGACAATGCTGTGTGTGTGTATTAAAGTAGTCATGTCGTTTTCGCAAGGCTTGAGAGTCTGAGGTTCTTTGGGATTGGGGCAATATATCAATTTTTTCTAAAAGGGCTTGAGAAAAACCAATTAAACGACAATGGTCTTCAGGAGCTTCCGACCGCCACGGACAGGGCCGTAAGGGCAGAGTGCTGGGCGAGCGTCCCCGGTGGAACGTAGAGCAGGTCCCCTGTTACGAGCTTGTCGGCGTAGGGTTTCTGAGTGAAGAGGTCGATCGTGTCGTCCTCGAACCGTGTCAGAAGGCGCCAATCTTCGACACCGGCAGAGATGTAGCGATAATAGTCGTCCTCAAACAAGACAGCAGGCGTCTCCATGCCCTTCTGCACAATGCTGAACCATACCTCCTCCCCAAAGCCCTCTGGCAGGTCGAGGATGACCTCAGCGCATACCTTAGCCTCGTGCACCCCGTAGCAGTCTGCACCACAGGGGGCAAAGGCGTTCGTTAAGGAAACCTCTGCCAGATCTTCCTCCATCGTCGGCAGCCTCGTCAGGTAGACGATGTCGTCCTTGCAGGTTTGAAAAATGTCTGTCGTAGCACTCCTCAGGCCGTCCGTGTTTTGAATTACAACCGGTTCCTTCCCATGGTACCGGCTGTAGAAGAGCTTTGAATCGAAGTGTTCCATTCGTTTGATGCCCTCCGACCGGGCCCTACAGGCCAATAGGCTGAAAAGGATAAAGGCGGGAAAGCTCATCGAACGGGGGAGCATTTTTAGTTCCTCGGTGCTGTGTCTATGCAGTACCGACGGATTCAATGCCTATATAGGATTGGAAAAAAATCCCCCCCGTGGCCAACACACGGCCGTGCCTTCGTCCTTCCTCCTCAGGAGGGAACAGTGTCGTAGCAATTTGAGCGGCAATCCACCAATCGACCAAGTCTAATAAACGAAAAAAAGATCAGGAAACGTTTCAGAGACGAGTTATCGAATATAATTCCTTGTATCGTCATCTTTTATCGTTTCGATTCAGCTATATTACCCCCGACCGACTAATTCTTAGACTACCATGACGGACAAAGGTGCCCCTCAACCAATCATCGACGCAGATGATCGCGTCAATACTGGAGTTGCAAATGCGATTGATATTCAATGCATGTACAACCCGTCGCAGTATGCACCCTTCAGTGGTAATTTCAAACCGGATGCCTTCGACGGCGCCTTCACGGACAAGGAGCGCGAGTGCATTAGTACTCTTTCTTCGGAAGAGAAGAACGATGGCATCGCCAGCAAGAAGATCTATACGCTTCGCTGCCACAATCCCATCGATCCCTTCAATTCGACGCACGAGAATCTCCGTCGCAGGGGAAAGTGCGACATAGCAATGACACGACAGTTCAAACTGCTTACGCTCGGTTTTGAAATCGGGCGCAGGCTCATTGCCGAGTCTCGCGGAGACATACGCGTCGACGACAAGGAGATGACCGAGGCTCCGCGGACCATCAACTACTTCTGCCAGAGCTGCCGCCGGCCGTGCTGGTGCAGGCCCGACGACGACGACAGAATCCCGCTCTTGGACCAGCTGTCCGTCGACACGCCGCTGCCGTTGACGAACACCTGTCCCTTTGGCAGGCACGAAGGCAGGTGTTTCTGCCTGCACGCCGACGACGAGTCGACGAACTTTCCAAACGTCAGCGTTGACGATTTGAACCGTGAAGAGAATGTTGAAGCGCAGAAGAGGTACTTGACCGACTGCGGTGTCCCTTGCCAAGAGCTCGATGCACCGTCTCCGTTCGATTCAGAGGACGAGCCGACGATAATCTTTGAGATGATCCCAAGGCAGCACTCGAACGAGGTCGAAGAGGGCACGGACATTCCGCTTGCCGTCCGCTTCATTTACATCATCCCAGAGAACAGCACCGTCAGCTTTGGCGGCGTCGTTCAGACGATGATTGCCGAGTACGGGTCGAAGAAGCGAAAGACCTTCAAACCGCCGAACCAGTACCAGCAACACCGAACGATAAAGTCACGGCACTCGTTCCTTCACCTCGTAGGCGCCCTGATGTGGGGCAAGCATGACCAGTATACGAACCCGCAGGTCAACAAGGACTGTCCGATGATCACCAGCTCCGAGGACATGTTCGTGAAAGGGCTCGAACAGATCCTGAACTTTGAGCACGACCTTTGCTCCGTTCGCTCCTCGACCTCGTCGGTCGACAAGCGGGCAAAGAACTGGCAGGATACCCTGCACAAGGACACGGCCAGCTATGCCTTTGCGCTGTCGAGCTACTTTCGAGGCGGAAAGTTCTGCCCGACGATGCAGGCGCAGCGGAACATGCTCATCCTTGACTCGGAACTGCTGGAGCTGAAGAACGACCACCATGTCGTGCTGAAGAAGTACAACCTCTGGCACTACTTGGAACAGAAAGAGTACTACGATCGTCGCTTCAACAACGACGACGGTGCCTACGCGTCCAATCCAGCAAACTCGAACTCCGACGCCAGCAGTGGAATCCTTCGCAACCCGCAGTCGATGACTTCGGAGCTGGCCTCGAATACGAACAGCGACCTTTTCTCGGAACTCCCAGAGCTGCACCAGAATCGTATTCGCAGCTCTGTCCGTCGTTGGGAGAAGGGGCAGGAGGGTGCCGGCCTGAACACCTTTCGCTACCGACAGAAGTGCGATCTAGTCCTCTACGAAGATGCAGGGCGACACTTGACGACGAACGAAGAGCGCCGTCAGCACTATGCAGAGTGGATCGAGACCTCGGTCAAAAGTTTCAAACGCTACAGCAGCCGGCAGGACCTGTTCCTGTCGACGAGGGGAGCGCTCGATTTCGTCAAGGACCTGAAGGGCTGGAACCCTCTCGTTCTCGGCTTCAAGAAGCTGGCGTCCCCGACGATCGGCGTAGGGGACATGTTCGTCGCCGAACTCTTCTACGTGTCCGAGACGCTCTTCTACGTCTCCACGCACACCGGCATCGTCTACTTTTGCTTTGTCTGCACGGCCGACGCCTTTTGTACGCGCCTGAACAAGAACAACTGGATTTTCAAAGGGTCTCCGGACGGCGGAAAGTCCTACACCAGCAACAAGGTCAAGGACGCCATGCTCATCCTTGCGACGATCATGATGAAGACAAAGCAGAGCGACGCTGCAATGGACGACATCGACAGCATGGACTACCGCTGGCTGATGGAGGAGGCAAACATGCAGCTCTGGTACAAGAATCCAAAGTACACGAGAATGCAGGACGAGGAGAAGAATCGCCTTACCTCTGGCGTTTCGATCGCCGTCAAGAAGCAGCAGTTCAAGGGCATGGACGACATCGTGCGCTGGCACACACGCCAGATTATCACGATCCAGTCGATGCAGATCGGCTGCTCTACGAACGAGACGCAGCTGGAGAAGAAGTGCATCAAAGCAATGATTTCACGAGTACCGCCGAAGGACATGCCAAAGATCAAACGCATCAAAGGGCGCAGGGCAATCAGCGACATGAACTCTGCCCAGTCGCAGCAGTCTGCCTCGAAGAAGCGCCGATCGGAACAGTTCAGCAACAAGTACCGCTACTGCGACTCGTTGCGATTTCTGATCTACAAGTGCGTCAATTTGGGCATCCTGACACAGCCGACGCGAACTGCCTTTGACCTCACGCTCGACAAGCTGAAGGCCTACCTGAAGGGCCTCGGCATTTCCCTCGACTCTCGCACCGAAGACCGCTGCTACGGCAAGGCAGTGTCGATCATGATCCTTCGCGTCATTACGACCCTGTTCGAGTTCCCAAAACCAGACGCAGAGCTGATGATCGTTGCCGTCCCCTTTTCCGACACGGACCCGTGGACGCTGAAGGACGAGGACTTTGTTTACAAGGTGCACGAGGACGATGCCAAGCGCATCATCGACGGGCTGAATGTCAAGGACAACTTTGAAGACGTCCGCTTCGTCGACGGCAGGGGGCAGGTCGTTCACAAACTGTTCGTCAAGATGGGCTGCGAGAAGGCCTACGACGAGAACGACAAGTGCGTCTACCAGCTTCGGACGATACAGCAGGCGGGCCCCCCGAAGGCCGGAAAAGTATTTCCGCACTGCCCAGAGTCCTTGGTCGGAGAATTCTACCGCCAGTGGGTCAGCATCCACCATGGAAACTTTGAACACTTTGTCAAGTGCGTCTCTCCGCTGATGACCATCAGCCTCGAAGACACCGTCCGAGCCATCTGGCTGTCGCGCTCCGAATTCGTCCCCGACAAGTTTATCCTCTTCCAGAAACTTCTTCTGCGCCTAGGCATCAACTGCCTCAAGAAGGATGTCCTGCGGGAAACGGACGACGAGAAGAAGCGAAAGGCAATGTTCAAGACCAGCCGGGTCGAAGTCTCGGAAGACTCGGAGTACAACACGAACTACTCCTACATCAAGGTCGGCAGCAAGAAGGAGGTCGTCGGCGTTCTCGCCTCGGACAATTCCGGAAAGAGCGAGGAGTCGAACACCTACCCAGAAGGCTTTGAAGTCTACTTCGATAAGCTGACGATCAACGACATGCTCGAAGAGTTTACCAAGGTCAAGGAGACCGAGGGGTACTACTACAAGAGCCCCAGCCGTATCAACGACAACGATGAGGCCTTCTGGGGCGTTGTCAATGTTCGCGGGGAACTTCCACAGTGGGACCGTGTCGGACCCGACGGCATAGCCGGAGACTCGCTAGGCACCGGACAGACACAGAAGTGGAGGAACTACAGACCTCCGTCCAGTTTTTCCAAGCGGACGCAGGAAGATCGAGAAGACTGTGCAAAGGCTGCCTTTGCCGTGCGGCAGCGTGAAGACACTAGCTGCGATAGTCAGTTCGAGCAGTGGACCGTCTCGAAGAGTCACTCGATGCCGATCGTCGAAATCACCGAGTCGTCAAAGGGCGGCTTCAAAGACTCCAGCACCGTCTACCTCAACATCAACTGGATCGAGAAGAACTACCCGAACCGCGACCAGAAGCTCGAAGACGTCAACCCGCTGATCCTGTTCTTCCAGACCCTTGGCTACCGCTACGACGGCATCCCGATCACGCCTGCGCAGAAGGAAGTCTTCGTGAAGGAGTGCACGGAACGTTTCGAGAAGCTCGTTGCCGGAGACGAACGGAACAGGGCGCTCTACGAAGAAGCCCTGAAGAAAGACCTCGAACGTCTCGAAGGGCTCGTCATTGCAGAAGGGCAACCCGACAGCGCTGCAGGACTTAAAATTCTGGTCGCTTCCCCGTTCCTCGGCTACACCGTCGACGAGGACGGCAACAAGGACCAGCGCACCTGCACGCCTCAGCTGTCGAGGTCCGTGACCATTCACCACAAAGAAGTTATGTGGTTCACGGAAGCCGCCAATGTGCCCTCTGCTCACGCAGCAGACATGCTGAATTTACCAAAGTCGGACTCGGAGAAGAAGCGCGTCGATCTGGTCATCCCGATCAACAATTTTGCAACGATGAAACGGATGGATTTTCTGTGCATTCTCGAAGACGGGTCGACGGTGCAGGACTACAAGGCGCTCTACAACCTTCGCTATCGGTTTCCACGCGGGGATTATTACCCCTACCGCTTCGCTTCGCCCAACTACATCAAAGAACAGATTCACGCCATGTACGACGAGGACTACAGCTTTACGACGGCCTACCCGCACGATGCGGCGTGGCACGAAGAGAAGTCCTACGACTGCAAGAGGGTGCTCGTGAACGGGCAGTGGGTCTGGGTCAAGTACAACTTTTTGAAGGAGAAGAGGGAGAACAACAACACGCTCCGGAACGAGATGCGCGAGCGCGTCGACGCCCGCTTCGGCCGAACCCAACCGGTCGTCCCTCAAGCAGAGGCCGAATCGGACGAAGTCGAGCAGCACCTCGACAATCTGCTCTTGGTCGAAGAGAACCCGGAGCTGGAGGTGGTCGAGACGGAAGTGGAAGAGTCCCGAAAGCGCCTTCGGTCAAGGGCATGAGGTATATAGGTGTCTAAATCTACGCTCTAACCTATTCTTACTTATGATTACGAGCGCCTACAAGCGTCTCTTACAGAAAGACTACAAACATTCCCCCTTTATCGGAAACTTCCAGTACAGCGGCCTTCGCGGAGGTCTTTCCCCGAGCTGTGTCTACTCGTCCCCCTACATCGGCAGCGTAGACCACAGCAAAGCCTGCGACTACTTTGAGGTCAGAAAAAGGGAAGAGCAGAAACAGGACCGAAAGATTCGGAGAATTTTTGTAGAGCTCTCGCGCTGCAAGGAGGACTGGGTCAAGGTTTCCATCGATGCCCCTTCTTCAGCGACTTGACATCGACCTGCTCCGGGCTGGACATAGTCTCGGAGTCTGGGGCTTCCGCTTCATCGTCCGCTTCGTCGTCTGCTTCGTCCGCTTCGTCCGCTTCGTCCGTCTGCACGGTGCTCTCCTGCATAGATTTTCTGCTGGAGAGCCACGTTGGTGTCTTTGGCCTCTGCTGGTCTACGGAGATGCTGAATTTGCAGCCCATACGCCTTTCTGTACTCCAGCATAGCACGCCGGATATAGTCTCCCCAGTCCTTTTATCGAGATATGCAGTACCCGACGAACGACGAGACGTGGTCGATCGTGTCGAGGCACCTGAGCTCCAAGGGCGCCTCCGACCAGAGCATACAAAGCTTTGACAACTTCGTACACCGTGCTTTCCCGCAGGCGATCTACCGCCTCTTCCAAGTCGACACGCAGCTCGGCCTTGACCTCTCGAAACGCTTTCAAACGCAAATCACCAATGTTGTCTGCTTGAAACCGCTCCTCCTGAACAACGACATCAACGTCAGCATCCCCGAGACGCTGTCTCCGACGGCGGAGAACGCACGGCTGCTGCGCTCGAGCCTCGTCGTCCCAGTCTACGTCTCCCTTCAGATGCAGCTGGAGAAGAAGGTCGAGAAAATAACCAACCTTCTGCTCTGCTACATGCCTATCATGGTCGGGTCGTCGCTGACGAACGCAACGCACCAGAAGAAGGAGTTGACCGACGATGGCTACTTTATCATCAACGGGCAGGAGAAGATGATGATCGCGCAGGAGAGGAAGCTCGACCGGGCCGTGCTGGTGTCGGGGAACCGCTGCATCTACAAGAACCCTGCCGTCTCCCCGTGGTGGCTCGAGAAGGACGAGCAGGGCTTTGTCTCCATTCACTCCAAGCACGGGAGCAGCAGCGTCGCCTACATCTTTGCCTTCTACGACATGGAACTGTCGTGCGTCTTTCCGCGGCACCTGAGGATGGAGACCGAGATGCTCATGAACAAGGTCAGCCCCGAAGAGTGCTACGCTCAGTTCAAGAAGGTCTTCCCACAGAGCGAGGCAGTCGACCTTGCCTTTCTCTTCGGTTCCCAGAACCGTAGCCTCCTGACGCAATTGTCCTACATGTGCATGTCGCTGTACAAGAACATTGACGCCTACGACCGTGACCATCTGCAGAACAAGCGCGTCGATCTTCCCTGCCAGCTGCTGATGACGATTGCAGAAAAGAGTCTTCGAAGGGTGTCGCAAAGTTTTCAAAGGCGCATTGTGAATTACATTGAAAAGAATCCCCAGAAGAACATGCTTCGCGGTGTGCAGAGGGCGCTAGATGCTCGTGTCGTTACGGAAGCCTTCTTCTACGCCCTGTCGACCGGAAACTTTCCGTCCGTCGGCGGCATTGCTACCGGCGTCGCGCAGCAACGGTCCAACTACAACTTTTCGTCCAAGCTGTCACAGGCAAGGAGAATCCATTCCGGGGACGAGAAGAGGAACATCCTTGGCCAAAGGGAAGTGCGCGGAGACCACAAGGGCTACCTGTCGCCCTTCGACACGCAGGAGGGTCGATCGTGCGGCTGTTCGAAATCGTTTGCCATGCTGACGACGGTCTCGATCGAGTTCGACGAAACGGTCATCGAGGCCTGCTTGGACGAGAACACCGTCGTGGAGTTTGTGCCGAAGATTCGGATCGACCACCCTGCCCTTGTCTTCTTGAACGGCGTCGTCGTCCGGCAGTGCAAGAGCGAGGCAGACCTCCTCATGCTCCATGCACATATCCTGCAGTACAGGCGCTGTGGGATTATCGACCACGGCGTTAGCATTCTCGTTCGCAGGCACTGCCTGTTCGTTCGGACCGATGGGGGGAGAATCCTTCGGCCTCTCTTTGTAGTGCAAAACCTGCACCGGCACTTGCAAACCTCGCTGCGAAACATTAGCGACGAGAGCTTTGCCGACCTGTTGTCGTCGGGGATTGTTGAGTACGTCGGCAGCGGCGAAGAGGACACCAAGCAGGTGGCAGAATCGTTCGAAACCATCAGTGAGACGACCGAGCTGTGCGAAATTCACCCAACGCTCATTCTCAGCTTCAACAGCAACTACGGCGCGCCCTACTGCAACAACAATCAGGGACCGCGCATCACCTACCAGAATGCCATGATGAAGCAGGCACAGTCTCAGATTCCTGTCGATTTCAAGTCCAACATGAAATCGCGCACGCAGTCCTTGCTCTACGGGCAGCGGCCTCTCGCAACGACGAAGCTGGCCGAGGTAGAAGGGTTCCCACAGTCGAGCGGCATCAACTGCATCGTAGCCCTTGCAACCTTTGACTCCTACAACTGCGAGGACTCGCTCATTATCAACCGGGCCTTTGTCGACCGCGGAGGCTTTCGAAGCCTCGACCAGAAGACCTACACCTACAGCGGGAACGAAGTCATCAGCAACCTCAGCTCGACTGCTCCGTGGAAGAAGCACGACGGCAGCGCCTTCAAACACCTCGACGACGACGGCATGCCGTGCCCTAGGGGGGAGATCGGCCCGTCCGATGTCATCCTCTGCAAGTACAGCGTCGACGAGGAGGGGGAGAAGATGGACACCTCGTCGAAGGCAAAGGACAAGAAGGGCGTCGTCGACCGGGTCATCTTTGGCCACGGGCAGAGGAGGAAGAAGAGCTCGCTTGCCGAGGAGTCGATGAAGGTCAACATCACGACCTACGAGGCAAGACGGCCGATAGTCGGCGACAAGCTGGCCTCGAGGCACGCGCAGAAGGGGGTCATTGCACAGGTCGTCGACCCGGAAGACTTGCCCTTTACGATGGACGGCATCAACCCCGACATCATTATCAACCCCTGCTGCATACCGACGCGCATGACGATAGGGCAGCTCTTAGAGATGGTCGGCTCGAAGGCTGCTGCGATGAACGGGAACATCGAGGATGCAACGGCCTTCACGCACCCGACAGAGGCCGAGCTGACGGCAAAGCTGCACAAGGCAGGCTTCCAGCGCTATGGCGACGAGTGCATGATAGACGGAAAGACGGGGGAGATGTTGAAGTCGAAACTGTTCATAGGATGTGCGTACTACCAAAGACTTAAACATATGGTTGAAGATAAAATTCACGCTCGCTCGGAGTCCGGGCCACGGTCGATGCTGACACGGCAGCCGCCGTCGGGGCGCTCGAACAACGGCGGCCATCGTATCGGGGAGATGGAGTCCGTCGCCATCATTGCCTCCGGCTCGTCGGTCGTTCACCACACGCTCTGGGACCAAAGCGACAAGAGCGACTGGAAGATCTGCAAACAGTGCGGCCTCTACAACCCCCTCCTTGCCGGAGTCTGCCACAGCTGTGGGAGCCCCGAGGTCGAGGACATAAGCGTCCCCTACAGTTTCAAGCTCCTGCAGCAAGAGCTCTACCAGTGCGGTATCATGATTCGTGACAAGGCGGCCGTCGGACAGCCGCACCTTCTGTCGGCGCGGGGTTAGATGGAGATCAACTTACGAGGCTCCTCCTTGATCTCGAAGAGCTTCTTGCTCACGACGATGGCCGGCAAAGCAGGCCGTGCCTTTTTCGTAGGGGTTGGTTGCTCCGTTAGGTCAAGGACAAACTTTGGCTTTCGTTTCTTCGTCTGTTGGAAGACCCTGACCCCCAGAGGAACCTCCGAGAACATGGCTTGGCCGACAATGTTTCGAATCAGCTTTCGTTTCTTCGTCAGCCAGAGGCAATCGAAGCAGCCGTCCTTTGGGCGTTGACGAATAACTTTCATAAGGTAGCACCGGGCCTCGAACTCTCCCCCCCAGAGGTTTACGTAAAAAAGGTCGTTCATCTTTAGATTGGAAAGTTTCTGGCCTTCGAGAAGACTCCTCTTCCGTCTGGAGTAGATCGGGGCATTGTCGGCATGCCAAAAGCCGTCTGCAAACTGCAGGTCGTCGAGTTCCATTGGTTCTTGCATTTTGTTCTTTGTGTGTGTGTATCGTTTTAGTTAAAATACATTTATAATATATATTTTACATGTTCAACATATTTATTATTTGTTGTCGGAAGCTAGCGTTGACCCATGGGTGTGCAGTGTACATTGAAGCTTAGACTGTACAAAATGGTTTTCTTTTATTTACACTGTTATAGGCAACAGCACCAGACTGTAAAAAATGGTATTCTTTTAGTTACACTGTCGTAGGCAGACTGTAAAAAATGACTGTAAAAAATGACTGTAAAAAATGACTGTAAAAAATGACTGTAAAAAATGACTGTAAAAAATGGTATTCTTTTAAATACACTGTCTTAAGGAGTGGATAAAATGGCGTCTAATGCGTCTACATGTTGGGAAACCGTATCTAAAACAAAGCAGCCCACCTCCATGCAACAAATGAATTTTTTCTTCCGTGAGAAGTGAAAATCTACGACATGTATGTCCTTTCGACTACACGTACAAAACTAGTACGACTGGTTACTGTCTTTCTCGACTTAAAAAAACGTTGACAGAAAATGGACGACAACGGTGAAATTGTTCTGACGGAAGAAGAACTCGAATGCCTTCTTTCCGACACTACAAAGGATGGTATGTGTGCCCTCACGGTGTATGGCAAGTACGTCCGTTTCTGCTTCGACGGCCTCTATGCAGACAAGACTGAGAGAATAGAGGCTTTGAAACAATCCCTTCGAAACGTTGGCTTAGTAGAGGGCAAGGTAAAGGAGGGGTTTTTTTTTAAATGGAAGTTGAATCAGTTCGAAGAACAGGCACTCCTCCGAGGTTTGAATGCCAGACTTTTCTTCTACTTGATAGAGCTCTACCGGCTGCAGTCGACAGTGTCGGAGCTAACGATCGAGGACTGGGTACCGAGAAAGATGGTCGTCGAGGACCTCGACGAGTCCCTTACACAAAGCCGGTTCGTTCTTTTCGATAAACGTTTTACGATCCGAACCTCCAAACGCGTGAAAAAGGCCATAGACGAAACAATAAAGCACTCTACAGAAGGCTGCCTGACGCACCTCGGGCTGCCTCAACTTTCCTGTTCCGTTCTTGCCGACAAAGCACGCTATAGAGTAGCCTGTATCCTGATCAACTACTACGGACAACTGGAAGATTTTTGCCTCTTCCACGTGACGAAAAGGGAAAAACGAAAACGATCACCCTCCCTTGACATCGAGAATCCAGTAGAGAAGGTGAAGTGCAAGGCAGTCGTGTCGACGGCCTCTCCCCCGTCTGAAGCACCGACCACAGAAACGACGGAAAGTGAACCGGACGATACTCCAGAGGCAGCTTTGGGGGTTGATCTGGAGGCAGCTCCGGAGGTCGATCTAGAGGCAGCCCCAGAGTTTACTGTTGTAACTCGCGAACGACGCCGAAATGCAGCCGAACTGGAAGAAGACTTGGACGACGGGGAAGCGCATTTCTTGGGCTTTGCTCGGCTTGCCGCCTACAAGAAAGAGTGGGAGAGCCGACAAGAGCCAAGACCACTTCGAGAGAAAAGCCTTGCCGTTGTATTCTTCGTCGGTGCCTTCCTAGTGCTAGTGGAACTGTTTCTGGCACCGATGCTGCCGAAATTCATTCCATGGCCGAAGAAATTTCAATGGACGGCAGTCCTGCACCACGCCGCCCTTTGCTTGGTCGGTGGCTTTATTGCCTACCGCGCAACCTTTGTTCAGGCAACAGGGAAAGAGGATCTTAAACTTTTTATCCTGTCGACTTGCCTTTTCGTCTGGGTCGACACGGGTGCCGTCGTTTCCGTCACCATCAGCTCGATACTGTACTGCTACGTAAGCAGCATAGTGTACCTCTGGTACACGAAAAGGGCGTTGGCTTGGGTGCCTTTTGCCTGTCTGTTGGTGTTTTGGGGCTTTACCTTCACGACGCTATGGAATACATTTTTTTTGATTGCCAAAATGTTCGTCGTGGTAACCTCGGTAATACACGAACATCGCTGTGGCTCGAGTATAGGAACAATGATATTTGCACCCTACCGTGATGTGTTGTTTGTACTGGAGATACCGCTGGTCTACGTGATTCAGGCAATGCAGGAGCTGGACATGCTCTAGGGACTGTTGAACCACCGAAGCAGCCGGTCGAGGCCGCTGCCGACGGATCGGTGAAACTCTTTTCGGTGCTCGTCCTCGTGGACAATTTTGAGAAGCTTGAAGAAGACGGTCGTGCCGATGCAGAAGAAGAGAAACAGAAAGAACTGCCGGCGACAGGCATAGGAGTCTTTCCACTGCTTCCGAAGACGACGAGACATGCTTCTGAGGTCGTTTTGATATAATTATATATACTAGCCAGAGTAAGTGAATAGAACGATACACAATTACTCCGAATGACACAGTTGAGCTTTACCGGTCTTCAACACCCCGCCGACGGCAAAGGCTACCGTCTCCACCTCGTCTGCCCGCTCCAGAAGGCACCGTTTCACCGTACAAGGCTGCTGAGAAAGGGCGACTCGGAAGAGGTGAGGTTTCAGACCGGCCCCTTCTACCTCGTCCTCCACACCTACGTCGGGAACAAGCTGAGCGGCCGACAGGTCGTCGAGTTCGAACCAGAAACGATCGTACGCCCCGTCTTCGGGCAGGTTGCCGTTCAGCTGCAACTGTTGGGCCTAAAGGCCTACGACCTGCAGGCAAACTTTCGGTCGCAGATTGACAGCGTCAACGAACGACTTGCCGCCTACGTGCAGGCCGACCTGCTCCGAGTCCAGCAGATGCAGCCGAGGGAAATGGCCCTGCAGCACACGCACAGCGTCTACTACGAGTTTCCGCTGCAGCCGACGATGTTCGTGCCCTACGTTGCCATCGCGGGGAGAATGGGCAAGGAGCTCTCCTGCAACGAGGACGAACTGCACGATTGGCAGAGTTTCTTCATTCGAGAAATGCCGATTGCCATGAGGGAGTGCGCCGTCAGCCCTGCAAAATTTATCAGCACCTGTCGGGCGGGTGCCGCAACGGCCCAGACGCTTTTCTACGTCTACAACAGCATTGCCGTCGCTTTCTCCAGAATGGTCTCCAGCCGAGTCAGCTATGCAAAGGACATCGAGGCAACGACGATGCCCGACTACGTCGGCTTCAACCTTGTCGGCAACCTCCTCGTCGGAGACTGCGAGGATGGCAGCCAGCTTGCCTACGACACGATGCGCATCTTTCGAACTATTTTTCCGGTCACACAGAAGGACCTAGAAAGAGGACAGACTTCGCTCTGCTACCACATGGCACACTTTCTCAACAAGGCCGACCTGTGGATGTTTCAGGGCGCCGTCGGAGAGAACCGGAACACGCACGTCTGGTGCGCCATCGTCCCACCGACTGGGCCAGTGCACTACGTAGAGTCGACCGGCCTTCCAGAAATTTCCTTCTACAAGCACCTCGTCCGGGCTTGGCAGCTGGACCACGCCGGGCACTTTGCCGACTACCTGTTCGTAGACCCCGAACGGCCGCAGCAGTACGGGATGCCTTCGACGCTTCTGACGCACGTCCAAGCCGACGGGGCAGCTGTCCTGCAGCGCTGGGGACAACGGAACAAGACCGCAATCGACACCGAGCTGCGCTTTGTCAATCTCCTAGACGCGCCACTTATGCACGCTATGAACCTTTTAATGCGCCGGTTCTAGCTCTGGTTTCTACTGCAGTATATGCTCTCGGCGACAGTGCTTTCACAGGGGAACGAATGAAGAGAGGCCACGCTGCAGCATTCGGAATCGATGCGCTGAGGAGGCTGCCGAAGGAGTGCGAAATGCTCGTCGTCGGGTTTTTGACCGTCGTAGACCTTTGCGGGGGCCTAGCCCCGACGAGCTCCCGCTTTCGAGACTTGGCCTACGAGAGCAAGAACTGGCAGAAAATTCGAGTCACCGGCCTGTCGAACCAGCGCGTCCTGAGCATCGTTGCACTGCACGGGAGAAAAATGAAATCGCTGTCTCTCTACGGAATGCGCGTAAGTAGAGCACTCTGTAAAAGGTTTTCGAAGTGCACTCGGCTGCAGTCGCTCGACCTGACGGGCATCTGGAAATCTCCGGCCGTAGACAAGCGCTTCGTTGCCGCCGTCTCCACGCTGCCGTTGAAACGACTGCTGTTCGGACAGAACGAGCTCTGCGACGAAGGCTTCGACCTGATCTGCAAGTCGATGCCGACGCTCGAGGAACTGGACTTTAACTCCCGACGAGTCTCTGCTAGGTCGCTCTATGCGGTCTGCATGCTTCGCAAGCTAGAGTCACTGTGCCTTCGCTCGTGTTCCAAGGCCAACGAGGATGTTGTCCGGAGCGTCTGCAGGCTTCCGGCCCTGAAGACCCTGCAGCTGTCGTTCCTGCCGATGGTGCACTGCTCCAGCCTTCGACACCTCTACGGCCAAGAGTACGGCATCTCGGAACGCTTGGAGACGCTCGTGCTGAACGGCATGTACATCGACAAGGAGCGCCTTCGTGCGCTGTCGGGGATGAGAAAGCTCCGCACCCTCTCCCTCTGCCACCCCAAAGTGAACAGCAGGGACTTGGAGGGCCTCTGCCTGCCGACCTTGGAACTGCTGACAGTGTTCTGTGCCAACGACTTGGCCACCTTTGACTTTCTCGGCAACCTTCCGAGCCTTCGAACGCTCTGCCTCTACCGCTGCGCCTGTTCGAACCGCTCGCTGATGCAGTGGGCTCGGAAGCGCCCGGACATGACGATAAGAATTTTTGCTTCAAGGCCACTGCGACGGGCAGGAGAACGCTGTGCCGACGAGCCGCTCGACCTTGCCGGTCACGCCAATATAAAAGAGTTGCAGCTTATGAGACGGCCCTACCCTATGTTTTTTTGACCCCCTACCCGCTTGGAATGTATCTCCTTCAACCGTACGATCTTCTCCAGCCTCGAACGTTTGCGCCGTGGTTGTGCGTCCCGTCGTGCCACCAGCGCTGCCTCTCTCCGTAGAAGCTCGGCCCTCCTCTTGCCAGAGTCTACGAAGCTTTCCGACGGCTTTGCCAGTGCCCCCTGAATGGCAGCGTGCGGCCGGACGGAGCTCGTCCTTCGAAGGTACTCTAGCGTCTCGGCGCGCTTTGTCTCTTTCGGAGGGCGTGGTGGTATCGGTGGCGCAGACTCCGGAGCACTGTGTCGGTAGGGGCGCTGCCCGTTCCAGCGACAGATTGTATTTACCATTTTGTTCAACACCTGACGGACCTCGTCCGTTGCCGTTCGACCACGGACGACCTGTGGCATGATGGAAGACGACGGACGTTTCCGAAGCCTTCTTCTGGTCTTCTCCTTTCTCTTCAACAGGATCACAGCACAGGATAGGACGGACAACAGCACTGCCGAGACGATCAGGACGATTAGCAAGGCCGGGCCGAAGGTTTCGTTTTTCGTCACCTCTTTTCCCTCGATAGGGTAACGGTAGAAGGAGGCATTCGGAGGAATTGTCTCGTTTCTACTGTTGTTAAAGGTATGATTGCTCTGAACCCGCCTCAGCAGGGTCGTTTGATGCTTCGTAGTGTTCTTCGTAGTGTTCTTCGTAGTGTTCTTCGTAGTGTTCTTCGTAGTGTTCTTCGAAAGAGTCTTGTTGTGCCCTGTAGAGTTCTTCGTCTTGTTCGTTGCAACGACGTCTGCTATGGGGCATGCGATAGTGTAGTAGAACCGTTCGTTCAAGTACAGGTAGGAGGCATCGCATGGACCTATTTCGTAGAGGACTTGGCTACAAGAACGTGTAGTTATTGCAATGCCGTCCTCTATTCGTTCGTAGAGTACTGGGCCACAGAGGCTCTCCATGTGCTGTTTATTAGTAGGAAAACGACGACGGGCTATATACCGGCACGGGAGACGGCAGTCTTCTCCTGCATCGTTCTTAGTAAAATTATTATTCATAATATTATTAATTATTTCTTAGTCGATCGGAAAAATGTTTCAGGGACGAACTAGAAGCTTAAAGTATGCAGAAAACACTGAGTGTCTTTTTGTCGACATTTGTGTGCCTGTCTCCGAACAAAACTCTTCTTCTGTGTCTTTACTGTCTTTTATTGCACACGTTCGAAATGGCATCTCTATCTTCTGTCGAAATAAATACCGAGTGGGTTGTCGGCGCAAAGGATCGTCCGGCCGTGCCAACAAATTGCGGACACTGCCAAGAGGTAACCACGAAGCGCTGTGGCGGTTGCCACATACTCTACTTTTGCTCGAAGGAGTGCTTGAAGGCGGCGTGGCCAAAGCACAAGGGCGAGTGCAGGCAGTTTCAACATGTTCAACGGACGGCAGCAGAGATGGCTGCAACGCGCAAGGGCCAGAACCCCTTCGAGACACACTTCCGAGAGAAGCCTTTTGTGCTCAACACTTCGTTTCAGAAAGAAGAAGAGTTCTTCGCGTGGACGAAGGACAAGACGGAAGCGAGACGGAGGATGCTGTACCTCCAAGAGCTCTACAACTGGGTTCGCGACACCCACGAGCCGAAAGGCTACAAGGTTAAGATGAAACTTGCACTTCGGACGAAGAAGGAGTTTCTCGAGGTGAACATGGAGGCACAGAGAGACCTCAGAACAATTTTCATCCTGCAGTTTAACTTCAAGACGGAATGGTCGGTGATGCTTGCAAACATGAAGGCAGCTCGAGGCGAGAAATCGTGGCAGAACAACGCTGCAAGTATGGCAGGTGGTTGGCACTTGATCGTCGGTGACAACTACGCGGAAGGCGGTCTCTCGTACAGTGACAAAGAGATGAAGCAACGCTGGCCACTCTACAAGAAAGCAATACTCAAAGCCGTAGGGACCGTGGGCAAGTTCGATTCCTGTTCCATTTGTTTCGAGGATGTTGTAGGCGACATGAAGTACCCTTGCACGGTGTGCAATAACGGGGTCTGCGCAAAGTGCCAGAACAAAATTATTGCCAAACACAAAATGTTCTACAAGTGCCCCTTCTGCCGCAACGAAGTCCAACCGGACTCAGTTTTGGACACGACTCTCCTGAAACTAAGCGTTGCCCAGCTATTGACCTCCGAAGGCTCTCCGGCACGACGGCAGAAAGTGAAAGGGGAAACTGATATAGACATTGCCACGCTCCTTTCCCTTCTTCGTAATTGTGCTGCTGAGAGATTGGGACTGTACCGAGAGGGCGAAGAAGCCATTGTCGTCGAAGGGACCTTTCAGATGCCTTTTACTGGAAGAGAAAGAAAGAAAATTATCATCGAGGTCGAGCGTGCCGAAAAGAGGTGGCAGATGATAATGAAGCTCTTGCAGGGCATTTGCAATGGTGAACAGTATTAATGTTATTCTTTATTTTATTATTAATTCTTAGTGCTGTCCTATTCTCCGTCCGTCCACGAAGAAATAAAATAAAGAAGCCACCCGTTTATAACACTGAATGATAGAGTTAGGGTTTTCAATTTAAGAACTGTTTAGTTTTGAATAGTTTAATTTTAGACTAATAGTACATTTTCGTACCTTTTAAATGGATAATTCCGAACAAAAAGTCCTAAAACGAGAACAATGACCAAGATGAAAATAAAAATTATTCAATACTGTTTTAGCACTAATAAAGCTTTTTGATAGCCTAAATCCATTTAAAAATACATATTAAGACAAACATGTGAAAGAAAATACCTATTATGATTTAAGACTTTTAGAACAATATTTTCAGTCTATTTTGCTGTAATGATGCCTAAAAAACACCGACGTCCACCGCATAGGCTGGAAAAAAAGAAACCCTACCTGCAACACTATCTTTCTACATTTGGATGTTGTTGCCCTTGAAATCGCCGCAAAGGACATGGACGAAGCGCTTGCCCTTTAAATGCCTGCTAATTGCACCGTTGACGTCCTCCAGCGTCAGCTTCATGGAATTGTCGAGAATGTCTTTGAAGTGCACCTTGTCGCCGTTGAGAATGGTGTTGTGCGTCATGCCAAGCAGCGTGCTGACATTCTCCAGCTTTACCTTGAGAGACTTTTCAAAATTCGAGCGCTTGATGTTGAACTCTTCTTCGCTAACACCCTTGTTGCAGAACTCTTCGTAGATCTGTCGCATGACCGGCACTGCTTTGGGCATGTTCTTCATGTCGAAGGACCCAAACGAATAGACCCATGAAGCGCTGTCGTTGTTTCCTCCGCGTAGGCGAGCATAGGTGCCGTAGGTCCAGCCCTTCTCCTTGCGCAGAATATTGTTGTAGGCAGAGTTCATGCCGCCGCCGAGGCACTGCAACCCGACCGACAGGGCAGTGTACTCCTTGTCGTTCTTCGACAGATCTACGCGAACACCGATGGCACTAAGACCCTCGTTGCGGCCGTCGAGCTGGCGAATAAGATATCGATCGTTGTGCGTGACCGGAAACTCGACCGAAGGCTTGGACTCGGTCGGAAGGTTCTCTGGGCCGTAGATGGCACCGTTCTCGTAGAACTTTGGGCTGAGGATGCGGTGAAAGGTCTCTACGGCTTCGGATATGCTCTCGTCGCGAACCTCCGGACGTGCGGCAACGCTGACGACCATCGGCTTGCCGTCCTTTGCTAGCAGGTCGTTCTTGAAGGCTTCGATGTCGGCAAAGGTGATCGTCGACAGCTCCTCGACCAGCTTCTCCGGGTTGGCCGAGCGGTTGATGTCTTCGGGCGCAAAGATGCGGTGCGTGATCTCCTGCTCTGCAAGAAAGCGTGGCTCCAGCTTTGCGGCCGCCCACTGGCCCTTCAACATCTGCGTCTTCATCTGTATCTGCTTCTCGTTCTCCTCCGAAGTGTAGTTCAACGAACGGATCGCCGTCGCCAAATTCTTCATGATGTACTCTGGGTTGCTCTTGGAGTCGAAGGAGACCATGAACTGCATCTTGCCCATCGACGAACTGATGTCAAAGTCGACATTGTTCTCGATCAGAAAAGTCTGGAAGCCCTGCTCCCTGTCCATCGAAGCGTGCGACTCGGTGCGGTAGTGCGTGACGGCCTGCTTTCGTTCGTGCGACAATTTCAGCTTTGGCAGGCCCTCCTTGATGAGACGAGCGGCCACCTTCGACAGGGCAGACTTCTGCGTGTTGCTCTTTGCCGTGATCAAGAGGTGCACGCGATCGGCCGCGCTGATGGCAATCCGATGGTAGTAGCCAAAGTCTTTCTCTACAATTTTTCGCTCCTGCAGGGGTTTGAAAAGGTCAGTGTTCTTCGACAAGTAAGCGCCGGTCATCGGGCTCTTCGGCTCCGAGAACTGGGAAGCGGTCATCAACTGCATGCCGTAGTTCTTGGACGACTTTAGCGGCCGCTGGACCAGAGGAGCCTTTCGTCGACTGATGACGCCCATCGTCATGCGCTCGTCTTGGAAGAGGTAGTTTGCCACACGCTTGACGTCCGAAGCCGTGACGCCCTTCAAGATCTCATGCCTCTGCCAGACGTCGGAGATGTTCCCCATTGCCACGGCCTCCGTCAGCTGAGAGCCGAGGGACTCGACGTTCGTCTTTGCATTCTTCCACTTGTTGTCGATGTCCTTCTTGATGACCTTCAGAATGCCCTCGTCGATCGCTTCCGTTTTCAGTTTTTGCAGTCCGGCGTGGATCATGCCGATGGCGACCTGTTGGATCTGTGGCAGGTCCGATATCAGTGAACCGACAATGCTGAAAAGGTAACGGTTCTTCTGCCGCCCGTTGTCGACGAGGGCCTGTGGAACGACTGCCATGTCCGACAGCTGCGACAGAACACCGGCCGACGGGTGCTTCAGGTAGGAGGCAATGATCTCGGAAACAATGCTGTCGCGGTGACGGCCCTCCATGTTGCGGTAGGACATCATGATCATGCTGACGGGGCTGTCGACGTTGACGGCCACTTGGCGGGCACCAAACTGGGCCTCCTCTTCCCTGTCCATGCGGTCGGGGACACGGCCTTCGCTGCTGATGCCTGCAAAATGTGCATGAACGTGTCGAAGGACAAACTTGGGAGACACAGCACCGACGACGACAATGTGCGCATTGTTGGGGCCATAAAAGTCACGATGAAACTGCTTCAGGCGATCGAACGACACCTCAGAGACATCGCGCATGTAGCCTCCGGTATCGACGGAATATCCAGAGCGATTGAAGGCCGTGTTCATGACATGAGACCGAAGCTTCTGGAAGGGGTTGTCCAGACCGATGCGAAGCTCGTCCTGAACGACCTGCTTTTCTTTCGCATCAAATTCTTCGGAGAAGGGCGCCGTCTGCATTCGCATTGCCTCGGCCTTGCACCAGCGTGGCAAAAAATTTGCAGCATAGGTACAGTAGAAATTAGTGCGATCGAACGAGGTGGTCGCATTGATTGTTGCGCCAGCTGGTTCCATAACATCGAATATGTTTTTGACGGCAGGGTTCGCGCTAGACTTAAAGAGAAGGTGTTCGAGAAGATGAGTGCTTCCGGTGTAACCGACTCTTTCGTCCGCGCTACCGACTTGGTAAATAACCTGCGAATGAATTGAATTGAAAGGAGTCTCGCAACCGACAATGGTAATTTTCAGGCCATTCTTCTTGAGGCGGAAGGTAGTGTAGCGGCTACCCTCCGAGGCAAGGACTTCAAAGCTGTTGAGAAAATCAGAAGAGGACATCGGAAAGTAAGTGTGTAGTAGAAGTAGAAGCACATATATAGTATCAAATCGCTTAGGGGTCAAAATCTGCCTTTATCTGACTGGGGTAGAGCGGGTGCTTGCTTTTCGGTTGCATGTAAATCTGTGGGGCGTCGTCTGCAAAGCGTGCCTCCCTACCGAACTCCTTGATCAGGCCGGGGTTGTGCCCACCCCAGTACTCTGCATCAGCTGGTCGTGGCCCGGCGACGGCAACCCTCGGCAAGGGCAGAGTATTGTAGTCGGTGTGGAAGGAGTCCGGCGCGACAACCTGTCGACGGCTGATGACTGGGTAGCCCTTTTCGCGACTCAGGCTAAGTGCGTAGGCAATCTTTCGAAGCCGGTGGCATGCCTCGTGCTCGTCCTTCAGTCGCAGATAGAACATCTCCGGGT
>Ga0257127_1000807_pt1 | contig 24989 bp, 20 predicted proteins | sample SI060_135mmetaG_FD_190152 | JGI IMG/M metagenome (GOLD analysis project Ga0257127, IMG submission 190152) | Marine microbial communities from Saanich Inlet, British Columbia, Canada - SI060_135m | ecosystem: Environmental > Aquatic > Marine > Inlet | place: Canada: British Columbia | collected... | reverse complement strand
TAAGTTGCGGGCTCGGTCCCAAGAAGAAAGAATTCTTATAAGATTCTCAACTTCAACCCAGTCTTATCAGGATTTAACGGAGGTGTCTACCATAAGGTTTAGGCTTTGCTGGCTTTTAATATTTCTCCCTTCCACTCGCCAATCCATTTCTCGCTGGTATGAGCAAATTGGCGACAGAACTTATTTTTTGCTTCCTGAACTTCGGGAGACATCCACCACGACAGAGGATCCTGATAAATTTCATTCACCTTAGCGGCGGCAGATTCGGGACTTTCATGGAAAATGCCAGATCGTCGTAAATCATCAAAATAAGGTTGAGCCAAAGATCGCAATTCATTTTGCTCAGGATCCCAGAAAAGAAGCGTGGGATAATTTGCTGCAAAGGTTTCCAGGTAAGTCGTAGAATTATAGGTTGATATACACAATCGGCTTCGATTGAGGTCAAAGAACATAGGTTTTTTTCCTCGATAAACTTTTAGCGAAGGGAACACATCCGCTAATCTCTTTACCTCATTCCAGCCCAAATCAATAGGATTGCACCTCATCGATAACAGTCTGCGGGCTTCTGGAGAAATTGCGGCAACAAATCGCTCCTGTTCTTTAAGATAATCAGGCATTCTGGGAACAGTCATCATCATATAAGAATATCGAGTACGGGACAATCCTAACCAAAGAATTCCGCCCTTCGGATCAACGCGTATTTTTTTCTTTATGCCTGCCAATTTTCCAGATGATAGTGGAATGGCCTTTGGTTGATCTTCTGGCTTCCACCCCCATGAAAAATATTTATCAAAAATATGAAATTCGTGTCTCTCCAGCCACGACCAGCGATGCATTCCATATCCCCCTCCATATTGACTGCCTATTATCTTGACCCCCCTTTCAGCCTGACTGGCTGACCAGAATTTAAACCCTTCATTGGCCGGCCCAAAGGTGCTTAGAATAATTTTTGGGTTTCCTGGAAATGCTTTTAGTGATTTTTCAAGGATTTCGGCAAACGATTCCAAATAACCGGTAGGAAATTGCGTGGGAAGGAGTTTTCCCAACAAAACTTCAAACTGATTTTTTCCGGCAGTTAACTTCAACTTTTCGCGCAACCCCCAGTTCACAGGGCTCTCATGAACATCAACTTTGGGACCAAGAAGCCAGGGAATTTGGCCAACGGAGAGTTGCAATTTTGCCAAGTCCCACGGGTTCAAGTAACTGGAAACAATAACGACACGATTCCAGCAACTTGGAAGCCGCCGGGAATACCACCCAAGCAACTTTTTTGCGGTACTTTTTATATAATCTGCTTGATATGAAAACGCTTCTTCATCAAATAAATTATGGAGATTCGGTATATTTTTTATCTCATAAGGGATGGTCCCCATTGATTTTACTAATCTGCTTAACAAGCGATGATTCCAGACATCCCCAGTAGCCAGTTTTCGGCAGTGGAGATAGTCTCTTGGCACAATATCACCAGCCCCGTCAGGCGCAATCCAGGTGTTAGTAACCAGCCCCGATTCTTCAACAGATTTCAGCAAAATAAATTTTTCATAAAGATCACCTATAAAGAAACTCAACCAGGGACCCACCAAAGTGCGCCAGAATCTCAACGAATGATTTTTGGAATGGGCTTCATTTAGAGCCGCCGTCAGAGAGGACAAAGAACGTTCATACACTTCATCTAAATACCTGTAGTCCTTATACATTCTAGCCCGATCAACCCAAGGATGAGTTGTCATCTCAAAATCCAGTTTAGACCAAATATGTCTTTTCTCATAAGCCGTGCACCATTCCCCGAGAAAACAAATTTTTTCTTCTGCTTTCCAAAACCTTTGATCTGAAGTTGTAGCCAAAAACATAATAATATATTGAGGTTAAAGGGATTTTGTTCCGGAATACGCCACTAACTTAATAAAATTCAGCTGCAGGGGAGGGGTAATTACAGAAATAAAAGATCAGAAAATCAAAATTCCTGCAGGGCCTTAAATTTTTCATTAATGATTTCTTTCATCGGCTGGAGCATTGTTTGAGCAATTAATTTATTACCCTCTGACGTAAGGTGCATCTTATCCGTGAATAGTTTGAATTTTGCTTTATAGTCATTATTCAGTTTTTCAAATTCCACACTCACATCAATCAAAGGAATATTGTTTTTGTGGGCCAGGTCTGTTTGAATCCTCCTGATATTTTTCAAAAACAGGACAACACCATCCCACCGGCCAGCCATATTCAGGTCCTTGTCTGAAAAGTTCTTTATTTCTTGTGTTGCATTTTCAAATTCTGGGGCAGGGAAAATGATGATCGCAGGTATTACCCCATCTGCTTTTGCAAGGGTAATCAATTCCTGGATATTGCTTTCATATTCCTCCTGCCAACCATTTTTACCTGCTACAGTTATATACCTTTTTTTCGCTTCTTCAGTGGGGCCCTGCGCTATGGTCCGGTTGTACTGACTAAAACGGTAATACAATCTTGTGCCCGCCCAGATCAGAGCAAAATCAGCAAAAGGAACTTTACCCATTTTCATTTGTGAAGTGAATGCATGCCCATGGGGGTCCTTGGGTTTCCAGTAGGAATACATGAACTCTTCATAATCATTCCAACCTGAATAAATCGTGATTATATCAGGATCAAAATCTCTGACTAAATGCTTGTAATTAAGGAGCAAGTGAATACTACGGTATCCATTTACCCCATTATTAATCACCCGTATTTGGGGCTCACCAATCATGTCTTCTAACTGCTGAGGATAGGTCCCAGCGTTAGATGTTTCTGCGCTAAAAGTGGTACTACCCCCGAAAGAGAATATTCTCACTTCACCCTCAGGTTTTTCTTTAGGCAGGTCACTGCTATAGCGAAATCCATTACTGTCTGTTTGAACGTCGTACCACGTCTTGAATCTGGGTGCGTTGGATACCTTTTGGCGGCTTTCCCTTTTAACATTTATATTAGGAGCCTGCAAAAAACCCATGTTTGGGTCCTCTACGTAATACCAATGGTGGTGCGGTCTGGAATAAAATGTTTCCCCATTTTTCTTTACGAAATAATAAACAGGAACAGCAAGTAAAAACTCGCATAAAGCGAGCCCTAAAATGCTAGCAACGAAGACTAGCCCGATTTTTTGCAGTTTATCTTTCATACAGGGATTATTGTAGGTTCGCTTGAGTCCCCTCAATTCTCAATCATCTGGGGAAAGCGGTTGTTATTTTGAATTAAATTATGAAAGGCCTCATTGAGGAGCCCTATAAAAACTTTTGGAGCAGGCATTACAGGGTGAGAGACTATAAGTGCCTTCTGCAAACTCTTTCCTCAGGCTTCGAAGTTGTTTTCCGTTAAAAATTTCTTTTAATGGTGTTGAATTAATATTCCCCACAACAACTCCATACCCGTAAAAATTACAGCACGGCAGAACGTCTCCGTCCGCCCGAATGATCAGTTTCCTCCATGGTTCATTGCAGGCAAAGTCGGTTACCTGAATTGATTTCTCGGGAATCAAATCGGTATTGTGGTCATAATAAGCAGAAAACCCCTGGATTTCTATGTAATCGACCAAGGGAGAAAATTTTTCCACGAACAAGTCGCGCTCATGAGCATTTAATTGGCTGTTTACAAAGCTTGCGCGGATGGCAGGTAAAACCAGACCCATGGAATTTTTATACTCCACCAAGGCTTCCAGGTTCTTCACCACACGGGCAAAGTCTCCGCCAGGCCTTACTTTGTCATACGTTTCAGAAGTCGCCGCATCTATAGAAAAAAGAATGCGTGTGAGCCCTGCGCTGACAAGTTCTTTTGCTAAATCCAAGGTGAGAAAGGTCCCATTAGTGGTGATGAACAAGTCCATGAATTGATGCTCTTTGGCATACGCAATCCTTTCGGGAAGATCTGGAACGATCAGAGGTTCATCATTGACGCAAAAAGAAATGGATGGACAATTGTTTTTTTCGCCCTCTTCGATGATTTGGTTAAACAGAGAGCGGGGCATAATTTTCACATCTGGATCGAACTTCTTTTTTTCCTCAGGAAAGCCATGAATGCAGGAAGGACATTTCAAATTACAGCTGTATGACTGTTCCAGCATAAGATAGAGGGGGAACTCCGGTTCATACTTGTATTCGCCCGCAAGTTTATAGTTTTCCCTGTATGTTCGATAGCGCTCCCCGTACAAACTCAACAGGGTTCTTTCTGTGGCCTCGAGGTTATTATCGTAGGTATTTAGTAGCTGGTCTTGAGAGAGCATCTTCACTCGTCTCCAGAAGGGCTGGACACGAAGGCTTTAGGCCGTCTCCCGCTTTGCGAAACCACTTGTCCATCCTCAACCACATCAAGAATTCCTTTAAACTTTCCTACCTGCAGTTCCCGCCCATTTATTTTAATGGACCGTTCTTCCGTCAACACATTGTCCGTACAGAGATTGCAGGCAGCGTAATTTTTTAGTGCCGTTTGCTGCTTGAAAGCATTTCTTAAGGAACTAAAACTCTCTCCATGCCATATTTCATAAAGGCTTTGCTCGTTAGCATCTCCCATGACCTTTTTTCTGTCGTAATCAACCTTACATTGATGCACCTTTCCATCATGCGCAATCGTCATTCTTGCCCAAGGGGTGGGGCACAAGTACCCGGGGTCATGATTCATTTCCATGAGTTCCAAATCGCGTGCTTCATCGGCAATACAGTTGACGCGGTCAGCGATATTCTCCCACGCTTCTAAAAAGGCATCTGGATCATTTTTGATAGCAGACAAAATGGATTGAACTCGTATCAAAGGTTTTTTCAAACCCCTTTTATCGCGATAATTTTTCATGTGAGCAACTTTATCTACAGTTTCATGAAATTTTGCCGGAGCCCGGATTTTTTCATAAACCTCCCCTAGCCCATCTGCAGAAAAACTGATCCAATCCAAACCCGCATCCACAAGTTGCTCTGCCAGCTCTGAGGTCAGCAATTCACCATTTGACAACATTGCCACCTCTTTGACCCCAGACTCTTTCGCATATTTGACCATATCAAGAATCCGGTTATTCAACAGAGGTTCCCCCCGCCAGCTAATTTTCACTGAGTAGGATTTCCCCTCGATGGCCTGATCAATAATTCTTTTATAAAGATCAAATTTCATGATCCCTTTCTTCCCAGGCTCCAGATAAGTCGTGTAACACATGGGACATTTCATCTGACAATTGCTGGCGGATTCAATATCAATATGGGTAGGAAAGCGAGGCGTAATACAAAACTTAGGGAATACTCTGAATTTTACGCGGTCGATAAAGTGAGCAACAATATTCCCCTGCCGCAAAAAATAGACGAGTGGATTTCCGGATAACCTGAAGTATCCGGGTTCAAATATAAAATGTTTTTTTACAGTTTTCAGCCACTCAAAAATGTTCATAGGTCAAACATAGCTTAAAAAATAAGGCTTGGCAGAGAAAATCAGCCAGAAAAGCTTACGATTAAGGATTATATCATACCTGACTACAAACCCTGACAGACACTAATATATCAAGAGTACCAGGGTTGGTCTTAACCAAAACCCCCCACATTAATACCTCCAAATTATACCGTGTATTGTGATTTTAACGGCTATAAATGGAGGAAATTGAGGTAATTCTGCACTTCTTCATTAAATACATCCGGGTAGCGCCTTGTCATGAATTGAGAACCCACTTCTGCATTGCTCCAGTGATAGGTGCCTGTCAAGAGACCATAGAGATATTTCAAGTCGATATATATTTCAGACCGGGGAGCCATCTGGGGAGATTTTTCTTCAATCCTGCAAGCAGGGTTTTCTGCGTTACAATTCATCACGAACCATTCTTCCTGCAACTTCAGACAAAACCAGTAATCTTCCTGATAGGTAAATTTTTTGACCGCATTTTTATATGCCGTGGACAACATCTCGCTAAACGGAATACTTAAAACATCCAAATCGTTAAAAAAGACCTCATAATGCATTGGCTTTTCACTTAAACCCAAAGTAAAGGCCTCTAATTCTTTAACATCGTAAGGATCACTTCGCACAGCACTGGGTTGAAGAGATTTGGTATCGACCCAGGCATTTCCTCCATCCTGTAGAATCATGGCGGTTGAGTCGAACCCGCTTACTTCAACAGCATCAGAGACCCCCCGGTAGGGGTTGAGATTATGCAAGTGGCCTCCAAGATAATATTTTCCAGCAAACGGAATCGTAGCTTCGGGCTCAAGCGCATCACGAAGTTGCAAGTACCTGTCGAAGAATTGTTGCCTTTTCAGCGAAGCTTTTTCTATCAGCGTTGGACCAATGTCGTAGTAAGTATGTGGATAGGGGCCGGCCCCAGCATAAGGAAGAAGCGCTATTTGAATTGATGGGGCAATTTCATTGATTCGGTTAATCTGGCTCTCATTGAAAAAGTTGTCATTCATGTTCACCACCGAGTGTCCGTTATGCTGGAGGACCAACGCGCTGTCCACATCAAACCATGCCCGTTCATTTGGTATGAGTGAAAGCCGAGTTCCCCCAATAGAGGATTCTGAAACGATCTCGTGCGGGATTTGGTCGATGCCCATTCTTTTGGCAAGCATATTTTTCTCAAAAGGGGCAACTATAATTTTCGTTTCCGGGTACTTCTTCAGATAGAGTTTTAAAAATTTTGGATCATAATGGTCTGGGTGGATATGTGAAATATAAATGAGGTCTGCCCGGCCAATTGTCTCAACCGGGTTTTCCATTCTAGGATAGTGGTACCAACTGCCATCGTACGCCCCATCTGAAAACCAGGGGTCACACAATATTTTCACATCTTGAGTCTCAAGAAGGACACAAGCAGAATAAATATATGTTATTTTTACGGACATCCCTCAACTTTCCTATTGCCAGGGGAACTTTGCCGGCCTCGGATCAATCTTGAACCAGATCGCTCCATTGAAAAATACTGTCTGGAGCAATATCCTTCGCGGCCTTATATTTTAGAACTTTCTCAATCTCCTTGGGGCTGATACCCGTACCCGGACGCTTCCAGGTAATATCCTCAAAGCTTATCTGTTGACCGGCTTTAATTTCACGTTTCGCAACCAGGCTTCGACGCGCATTGGTTCTTGCCGCTTCTTCGGTAACAATGGAATGCTTCTCGTGATCTCCCAGTAGTTGAAAAAAACTATCAAGATTAGCCTTAAATTTCTTAAGGTCTTCCTTATCCATTGCATGATAATGATCATTTCCGGGAAGGGTTTTGTCGTGAGTAAAATGTTTTTCAATAATAGATGCTCCTAAAAGAACGGCTATCTCGAGATTCTTCATATCTCCGGGCAAGGTGTGGTCTGAATAACCAACGGGGTATTTGGGAAAGTGTTTCTTCATATCCTGAATCATCGCAAGGTTGGCGTCTTCATCCCGAGTGGGGTAATTAAGGATGCAGTGAAGCAGTGCCAGCGGATTACCTCTTGACTCGACCCATTCAGTAGCTTCTTTGATTTCATCCAAATTAGATGCCCCTGTTGAAAGAATAATGGGCTTCCCAAATTCGCAAATATATTGAATGAATGGTTTATTAGTAATATCAGAAGAGGAAATCTTGAACACATCCATCAAATCATTCAAAAACCCGGCAGATTCCAAATCAAAAGGAGTACTCAGGAATTCTATATTCGCCTTATCACAATAATTTTTTAGTGCTACAAATTCATCTTTCCAGAATTTATCGTATTTCCTGAACAGTTCATACTGGCTCTTGGTAGGTTCTTTGCCGAGGTCCCAATATGCCGGAGAATTTTTTGAGACGAGAGTATCCGCTTTATAGGTTTGAAACTTAATAGCATCGGCACCCCCTTCTTTTGCTTCATCAATCAATCTCTTGGCCAAATCCATGTTGCCTTCATGGTTGACTCCCGCTTCTGCAATAATAATTGGCCTGACGATTTGAAGCTTGTTGATGAGTGCAAAATTAAAAAGGTTTGTCATTTATTTTCATGACCCAAGTCATCTATTGCAATAGCAAATAATTTTCTTTTGGCTAAAAACATTTTACTGAATAAATGTGTTTTTTTGAGTATTCAAGGTTTATTGGCACTCTCGCTCTTCTTAAAAGCTTGCGCGGCTTCAACAATTTCGTGAGCCTCCATCTCTAGGTTCACATCCAGCCTCAACAGCTTTTCATAGTCTTGGGGAGTATCCAAATCCACCCTTATTTCAGGGTAATGAAGACGTTTGTCTATAGGGTCAAAGGTACCTATATTGAACATTTCGGGGCGAGACCGAATATAGGTAGACACATGCTCTCTGTCATAAGGCTCCTTCGCCTCCTTATGCAATCTTTCAAGAATTGCAAAGGGCATGATCTCAGCACCTATGCCATCCGGATATCGATTATTAACCGGCACATTATTGTAAGCGTAATCGTAGTGACCCGACTTAAAAAAAGTAATCAAATGATCTATTTCTGAACTGGAAATAAAAGGACAGTCCGCAGATATTCTTATAACATTTGTTGCCTTCCATTTTTGGGCAGCCTCATAGAACCTTTCTATCAGGTCCACTTCGCTTCCTCGGAAGATATTGGCACCAAGAGTCGTCAAATAATAAGCTAGGGGATCATTCTCTTCTGTTTGCGGGATAGCAAAGACCAGTCCGTGGATTTCGCGTGCCTGGCTCGCCCTGCGAAATACCCACTCAATTACAGGGCAACCCTTCAAATGAAGCATACTTTTATTGGGTAGCCGGCTGGAGCCCATCCGCGCTTGAACAATGGCGATAAATTTGTCAGTCATTCGTAGCTCTAAATTGGGGTCTTAGGAGCAGGGCCAAGCTCCTATTGACCCAAGTTACTAATATTGTGCCGAAAAGAAACGAGTCGAGCGCAGGAGCCTGCTTTAGCTATCTAGAATACTTTCAATAAGCCTCAACACCTTGTCCTTGTTTTTTTGGAACCGAAACGGCTTAATACGATCAAAAAGTGTCCTACGGTAATGGGTATCCTCAACCATTTTTTTAAAGGCTTTAAAAAGTTTGGCCTCGGTGTCTCCACCTTTATAAAGACCCAGCGGGACAAACCCTCTTTCCGGCCTTGCAAACGAGTGCATTTTCTCCCTTTCATGGTGACTCAAGACAATGGAAGGTATATTCATATGAGCCAATTCGTAAGTGGTTCTTCCGTTTGCGGCAATAGCAATTTGAGCCTGTTCCATAATATGAGACATTACTCCTGTAACATGGATGTATTCTGCCTGCTCTTTGGGAAGAGACTTGATTTCATTTTCCAATTCCTTGATATGGGAATAGCCACCCCCTGTAACAAGAAAAATTTTAATCTTCTTGTCAGCACAATAACCGGATATCGTTCTAAAAATTTTTCGTGTAAAATCGCTGGGATCTGCGGCCCCAAAAGTCACCAAAATGGTATCCACTTTCTTTTTAAATCGATTGGGCCGAGCCTCATTGAATTCCTCCCGCAGAAAAAAATATTTCTGCCCCCAGAGAATATTTTTCCCCTCGATTTCCGGCTTGTCATACAATTCATTAATGGTTAAATCAGCATGACAGGCACCGGACCCCAAATCCTCAAAATTGATTACCTTGATACCCAGTTTGCGAATTTTCAGGATATAGCCCCGGTTTGTTTTAAGGATGTCATTAATGACAAGGTCGGGCTTTAAATCAATAACACGTTCTGTTATTTCTTTTTGGTTGTACACTTCAAGCCAATAATCCCCCCCGGCCAAGCGGGTCACGGCATCGCGGGATTTTTCGTCACACACAAAATAAACCTCATGATCGGTGATCTCGTGAGCAAGGGTAAGGGCTCTATAAATATGACCCATGCCAATTTGCTCATCCCCCCTGACCCTGAAAACAATCCGCTTTCTTTTGAGGAGTTTCTCGCAAACCCACCAGTCCTGATAGCTTCTTATCTCTATCAAGTCAGGGCTGATTTCATATGTCACAGGCTTTACTTTGCCCGCTCCAAATCCTCTCTGGGCGAGGGAGGTTGAAATAATTTTGAATGCTTGAGACTCTATAAGAAGCTCTGGCTCAGAATCCTCTGTCAAAAACTCGTGAAAATTTCTTTTGCTTGTTTTGAATGCGCGGGAAATTTCCCGCTTTACCGGAATTAAAAATTTGGTATCTCGGAGAGATTTGTATTTCCGCAGAGCTTTTTGGATATCTCGTTCTTCTAGTAGCGGCACATATGGGGAGAGCAGTATCAATTCTTTATATTGCGCTGAAAGCTGGGGAAAAAGAAAACCCAGGCTTTCAACCGTATTCTGGGTTTTTAATCTCAGTTTTTTTTTATAGCTGTATTGAATGCTGTTTCTTTTGCATATGAGACAGATTTCCTCAGAGTCTGTGACAACATAAATATGCTCCCCCGGAACAAGCCTCCTTGCCCTGTCAATGGCTCGCTGTATCAAACTTGTCCCGGCCAGTTTTTTCACCAGATCATCGGTGAATGCAACGTTTTTTTTAACAGCTGGAATAACAATGGCCGTATTCATTTTAAGCTCGCAACTCTTTCAAGACGTCCTGGGTAGATTGTAATATGTAATCAAGATCGGAATCCAAAAGGCTATGATGGAAAGGGAAAGAAACCATATTATCGAAAAAATTATCTGCGTTGGGACAATCGGCATCTCCAAAACCGGCTGTTTGATATAGCGGATACCTGTTCAGCGGATAATACTGCACCACGCATTGGATTTTTTTATCTCCCGCCATCCTTCTGATAAACTCATCTCGCTTCCCATTTGTCAACTTAGCGGCAAGAAGATGATAGTTATGACGAGATGAAGGAACACGGTGGAACTCTAACTCCGGGAAGTCCGCCAAAGCATCAATAAATCTTATGGCTCGTTCACGCTTTTTTTGATTGATGACATTTATTCGATCCAGTAATTTCAAACCTAAAGCGCACTCGACTTCGCCAATACAATAATTATTAGGCCAAAAAACTCGACCATTTATTTGCGGGAAATCGACATTCCCCATTGCGGGAATCCAATAGTCATTTCGTTTGGCCAAAAAGGAACAATGCCCATTATGCCGCAATCCGGGAACGAGAGCGGCAAGCTCCTTATCCCTGACCATAAGCGCACCTCCCTCACCAAGAGTTGAAATATTTTTATGAGAATGGAAGGAGAGCACACCAAAATCACCATAGGCTCCTGCCATTTTACCCTCAACTTCAACCCCCAAAGCTTGAGCCGCATCTTCTATCACCAAAAAATTATGCCGTTTGGCCATTTCCATAATCTCCGCCATGTCAGCCCCGTACCCGTAAAGATGGGCGACAACTACGGCTTTGGTCTTTGAGGTTACTTTATCCGCAATTGTCTGGGCTGTGACCACACGCTTATGCGGATCAATGTCTGCCCAAACGATTCGAGCACCACTTTTAGCAAAGGGATAAGCGGATGAAGTAAAGGTATGAGAAGGAATGACAACCTCATCTCCCTTGTCAAAGCAACAGAGTTGCGCCGCCAACTCAAGTGCCGCCGTGGCATTACAAACACCAAAAGCATGACGTCCTCCAATATACCGGCACAACTTTGCTTCAAATTCATGGAGATTTTGCCCTTGAGTCAGAGGATTGGCATTTCGCATAGCCTCCAACACGGCATCTTCTTCTTCTTTGGTATAGGTGTGCGCGCGAGCACTGAAATGGATTTTAAATTCCATGATGTCTTACATGGACCTGAAAATTTCTATAACTTTCTCTTTTGTCAGTATACTCTTAAAGTCGTCTCCCAAAGCATTGGTCAACGGTTTCTCATGAATTATAGTGGCTTCATACAACAAGTCATATTGTTCCTCGTTAAGATTTCGGCAAACCCCTCGTGGAACAGGAATATTTTGTTTTTCCACCATTCGCCAGAATTCTTCCAACTCACGGGGATAGAATTCCTCCATGGCGGTCATGGCCACACAATTTGCTATTCCATGGTGCATGCCAAGCACCACTGATAACCCTGCCGAAAAGGGATGGAGAACACCAACATAAGTAGTCCCAACCGCACAACCTCCGAAGTAGGATGCCACCATTAGCTTTTCCCGGTTCCGTGCGCTTTTTATCTCATCGCTCAAAAAAACCTCCCGGCAAAATTTGATTGCCTGGTCGGAAAATGCGTCTCCCACAACGTTTCGGTAATGCCCACTCAAAACTTCCATGCAATGAATATAAGCATCCATTCCAGTATAGAAATATTGGTCGCTGGGTACGGTTTCAGTTAAATCAGGGTCAAGGATGAGTTGATCAAAGACGGTATGATCACTGTTCATTCCCAATTTCAAACCTTTTTCCTTATTGGTCAGAACACAAGTACGAGTAGCCTCAGCACCCGTGCCCGATATTGTGGGAATACCCACCTTATAAACCCCCGGAACTTTTACCAGATCCCACCCTTGATAATCCTCGGCTTTCCCCCCATTGGTCAAAAGGTTGGAAACAGCTTTAGCGATATCCAAGGTGGTTCCTCCGCCAATTCCAATCACGGCAAAAGGATCACTTATTCCCTCTTCCAACAGTTTGGCAACTTTCAGGTTCACATAGTCTGTAGTCGGCTCATTTTGAGAGTCAACAAATATCACCTTATCGTCCTCGGACTGAGCGAAACACCCCAAACTTCCTGCATTCTTCTCGAAAAACTGATCCACAAAATACACAGCGCACTTATTTTGGCCCCTTTGACGTTGGCTCAAAATGGTCTCCAATTCCTTAATGGCACCGGGTCTAAAAAAATATCGGAGCACATTCCTGGAGTTTTTAATTCCTGTCTCTAAAATTTCAAACATAATTAAGGATGAACCCCAAGGTCCTCACAATGATAGGTTGCTCCCGACCCCAAAATTAACCGGAGGTTGTCTGGCCACTGAGTTCCTTCTCCAAAAAAAGCCCCCTTGATTTGCTCACAGGTAAGGTTTTTCACCTTGCTGAGATCGGCCCTATCTAAATTTGCCTCAAATAAGTTGGCCTCCATCAGGTTTGCCGTACCAAAGTTTAGGCTCCTAAATGTCCCCCCCCTAAGATCAGCTCCGCTAAGGTTACTTGCGCTCAAATCAACTTTGGCGAATCCAGCTTGGCTTAGGTCCGCTCCCCTTAGATCTGCCCCGTTATAATTGGTCCCTGTGCTACCAGACTGCTTCAAATTAGCTCCCAGAAGGTTTGCCCCTTGAAAGTCGGCATTGTTCAAGTTTGCACGACTCAAATCTGCCTGACTGAGATTGGCTTTTCTAAAGCTTGCTCCAGCAAGAAAACTACTCCCAAGATCTACTCCCTTCAATGTAGCTTGATCAAAATTGGCCGGGCCAAAAGCGGAGTTATTATAAAAATACACCCCATGGAGGTCCGCCCCAGTTAGATCCGCTCCCCTAAAACTCGTCTGATTGAAAGTAGCCCGCCTTAAGTCAGCACCCGTCAGACCAGCCTGGTCCAGGACCGCCCTATCTAAATTTGCATCGCTCAAGTCAACTCGCTTCAAATTGGCCGCACGCAAATCAGATTCAGCAAGGTTGGCATGTGAGAGATCAGCCTCACTCAAGTCTGCCCCTGTCAGGCTGGCACCAGCAAGGTCAGCCCTATAAAGTACTGCTTGCCTGATATTAGCATGATCAAGTTTAGCCCTAACGAGTATGGCTCTTTCGAGGTTGGCCCTCCCCATATCTGCCCACTGGAGATGAGCTCGACTGAGGTTAGACCCACTAAGATCAGCTTGCTGGAGATTGGAGTGGTTCAACTGAATTCCAACCAGTTCGGCTCCAGCGAGATCAACCCCTTGCAACTTATCCTTTTTATCGGCAATAGCATCTTTCAGCTCTCCATTTATTTTTGGAAAGGGCTGTCGTGGCCCTAAAAGGGAATGATAAACACTGGTTGGCTCCAGAAATCTTGGTTTCGCTATTGTTTTCATCGCTTGAATTCGCGCAACATTTTTCAAAGCTGATTTTTTTTGATCACCCTCTAACTGCAAGATAACAGATCGAACCTTGCCCTCAACAATTCCAGTTTCGTTTACATGCCCATACAAAGCTATAAGAAAAAAAACAAGATAAACACTAACGAGACAAAATAGTATGAAGATGGGGAGTTTAGCCGGAGAGTTAATTGAGTCCCTTTTAAGTTTTTCCAGCAAGTAAATAGTCACTTTTATCCGTTTAGGAACGTTTCTCGTTTTCGCTAAAACTTATCGTCAGCACCCATTTATTTTAAGTTCTTAGGGAAACATAAAAAAAGTAGCACTCAAATCATCAAAACGAATCTTTTTCCCAAATGAATATAGGTTGATGGGGGCGGGGAAACCCGCAATGCTTTTTCTCACCTTAAAGCTGAATAGGCCTCTTCATCGACCCACCACTGCAATATTCCCCCAACAGGGCTCACCTGTTTAGCGGGATAATTTTCCGCACACACATCTTCTCCAATAATATCTTTAACAATAGAAGCCTTTTCTTTACCAGTAACCAAAAACGTGACCCGTAACGCCTGGTTAAAAATTTTCGGAGTCATAGTTATTCTTTTTTGACCACTCTCAGGATGAGCCGTTACCGCACAAAGACCAAGGTCTCGATAAGAAGAGTTTGCGTGGGGAAAAATAGATGCCGTATGACCATCGAGCCCCAAACCAAGAATAACCCAGTCAAAAGAGGGAATACCTTTCTCACCTGACCCAAAATGGCCCCGCATCTTTTCTCCATACTGAACAGCTTCAGTTATGGGGTCGGCCTCGCCTTTAATACGGTTAATATTTTTCTCTGGAATAGAGACATGATCGATCAATAATTCTTGAGCCATCCGGAAATTGCTTTCCATATCTTCAGGAGGAACACATCGCTCGTCACCCCAAAACAGGTGAACTGAGCTCCAAGGGATAGACTGTCGGAACTCTTCACCGGCCAAACACCGATATACCACTGTAGGGGTACTACCACCGCAAAGTGCGACACTAAACTTATTCCCCGACCGAGTAGCTTGCTGAGCCCCTTCTTTCCAATCTTTTGCAACTGCTATTGCCAGCTTCTCTCGGTTCTGAAAAACTCGGATTTCTGGTTTCATCCTTATAGCTTGAAATATTTCATCAAAGTTATACAGACAGATTCATTCAGCCCACTTCTTTATTTTGGGCCCGGAAATAATTCAGTTGTTTTTCCCGTCAACCCGTAAACAAAAACGCCTATCCATTCATGCAAGGCACGGGAAAAAACTGCCATATGACCCAAACTAAAATCGAATCTTAGCTGATCATCATATCCAAAGTCCACCGGATACGGAATGACTTCCCAACCGGCCTGCCTATAAACACCAACAGACCTCGGCATATGAAATGCAGAGGTAATGAGAACCCATTTTTCACCAGCCTTTGGTTTGATCAACTCATAACTTGCCACTCCACCCTGAAACGTGTTGTGTGACTTAGATTCAAAAATCACCCGACTTGCGTCTAATCCCACCTGCTCAAAGATCATGCGCGCAGTCCCTTCAGGTGTTGGCACCTGACTGTCAACCGATCCAACCCCGCCTACAAACAGAAGCTTTGCCTCCGGGTAACGCTTCGCCAAGGATATAAATGTTATTAGACGTTCAGAACTCCCGTTTAGAGATGGCTGGCCCCAGGTTTTAGAAATTGTACTATTTTCAGAGCCCGCTAAAACAACAACTCCATCCAATTCTTCCGGCAACTTCAAAGAATGTGAAAATCGGCTTTCCAGAACGAACAAAAGCCCCTGCCCAAATGGCCTGAAAGAAAGCACAAAAATAACTACCACTGCCACTGAAAGCAACCAGCGTCCAGCAATGTTTTTTTTTGTCCAAAGAAGAACCGTACCAAGAGCCAAAAGAAACAGCAATATCCTGCTTGGGGAAAAAATCCACCAAAGCAATTTTGAAAAAAACCAGAATAGTGTGTCCATGAAAAATCTTAGCCTGAAAAAACGCTATATGCCTGCCAATAACTGCCTAACAGTAAACAAAAAAACCTTGTCGAAATCAATTGCAAATGCATCAGGTGTTTTCAAGGATTGAGCCTGCACAATAGCTCCATTGCAAAAATGAGATAGCATTAAAAAATGCTATCCATCACTGATATTCAAAAAAAAACAAAGGTGAAGCTATGGCCTACCTTTTTTGAATGATTTTTGATATATCTATTGCCCTACCTAATCGTTCAATCTCTTGAGCATCTTCAGGAAAAGAGGTTCGCCATTTCTGCCGATCATTACGAACTTGTCGCAGGTGGAGTTCGATATTCTCTGAAGTGATGAGAGTACCAAAGTCAGGGTGGACTGTTCGCCCTGGTTCTTGATGACCAAAAACACGATCCAATACCAAGTCCCCTAACTCTTTTTTGTAATGGCTAGATTCCCAGTACCACTGCATTTCGGTATTAGCATCGCCAAGCGGAGGTACTTTCTCTGTCGTGTATGAATTGTAGCCCGAAAAATCCCAAATTGGAAGTAGCTCTTCACCTGATTTGGCAGCCTCTTGTTCATTGATTTGTACCAGCTGGAGTTTCCATTGCTCAAAGGTTTGCCAAAGACCCTTCACAGCTATGGCTTCAAACTGGCGGGCATGCGAGGGGGATATAACAATATGAAGGCCTAGCTTCTGTTGGTAAACCATAGCGATGAGCTGTCGGTAAACCTGCCAGAGGTCTCGTTTTGCTGTTGCGAAATTAAAGTTGTTATACAAATTGTTGAGGTAGCAATTTTCACTAAATATGAATTCGTAGTGGTGTCCACCTTTCCCCTGGATGACATTGTATTTTTCAGTATTATTGCTCATTCCATTGGGGAAGTAGTCACTAGTTTTACTCTGTTTGAAAAAAGTGTCTATGCTACTTCTGAATGCATCCAGGGATGCAATAGAAGAGAAGATATCGTAATTGCTACCCTGCGGATATCCCTCCACATCTACTGCCAACCGACGTTCATCAAAATCTTGTTTATCGTCTTGGGAGACAGCGTTAAACATAAAAAAGTCTAGCATCAGCACTACCTGCTTCAGTGGCTGAACGGCCTGCGCATGCTGCAAGTAGCGAAATATCTCATAGATATTGGCACTAGATATGGCAAGGTTGTAGACAGGATGATCACTCCAGCCAGGGTGCAGTGGATCAATCCCAGCTTCGGCACGAGACGTGCCAAGAATGATTGCTGTTGGCTTTAACCTTTGCACAGCAATTGCCTTTGACATTCGGAGATGTGATAAAAAATGGGGTTTGTTGGCATTGATTCCCTCAATACGTGGTCCATCAAAAATATCGAATGGGTCCATAAAACGGTTGAAAGCGAACACCGTCATAAGGCTTATGGGAATTAGCCATGCAATAGCTTTTAGATAGCTCGAGAAAAGCGTGTGTCGCATCGAATATTTAAAGCTAAAATTGGAAATAAAGAAACTCGCTGACACGTGTCAGCCCAAGTACTGCAAGGGTGAATACTACAGCTGTGAACAACGCCCATGGTAGTGTGGGACGCCATTCCATCCATCGGTAGCGCAAGCAGGCAATCTCATCTTTGTAGGTCTCAATGGCAGGGCGGTAGCGACGCATAATTTGCTGGGTGTTAGGCAAAAGCGTCGCAACAAAGAACAAGAAAATAACCCATAAAAAAGCTGACCTAGGATCAACTCCAATAATGTTATTAGGGTATATGCCCCTGAAGACGACACCCTGATCCACTAACCACTGTTCTGCATTACCTAGTCTGCCTATCAATGAAATGGACAAGGATATTTCGTGTACCCCTGCCATTGCTGCTAACATATTACTTGCCCCGTTCACACTTTCAGAACGAAAAGGCACCCATGCCACCACCACAGCCAACATGGTAATGGCCCACCCAATGTAGCCGCCTGATTTTGTTCTTCTTCTATTCCTGAATAGTTTCCGCCACCCATGATTGACCACCAGATACAATCCATGAAGTCCGCCCCACAGTATAAATGTTCCCCCTGCTCCATGCCAAAGACCACCGAGCAACATCGTTATCATCAAATTGATAAGGCGGCGGGATTCGCTTTTACGATTGCCGCCAAGGGGAATATAGAGGGAATCGCGTAAAAAACGAGACAGGGTAATATGCCATCGTCGCCAGAAGTCAATGATGGAGGTTGCCTTGTAAGGGGAGTTAAAATTAAGTGGAAGGCGAATACCAAACATTCGTGCAAGTCCAATTGCCATATCCGAATAGCCGGAAAAATCAAAATAAAGTTGAAAGCTAAAGGCTAGTACCCCTCCCCAGGCCTCGAAAAAGGTCAGAGCCACACCCATCTCGGCAGCTTCAAACATGGGTGTTGCATAAACAGCAACACCATCTGCCAGAACCACCTTCTTGAACAAACCTATTGCAAAAATGGTGAAGCCGGCAGCGAGGTGTTCTGCGCGTAAGCGGTAGACAGCATCTAACGCAAACTGTGGCAACATCTCCTTATAGCGAACGATAGGTCCTGCGATTAGCTGTGGGAAAAAAGTTACAAAGAGGCAATAGTGGAGAAAGCTGTAGTCCCTGACCTCGCCCCTATAGACATCGACCAGATAGGTGATTTGTTGAAAGGTAAAGAAGGAAATAGCTAATGGAAGAACGATCTCATGTAGGAATATGTCTGCGCCTGCAAGTAAATTGAAATTTTCAATAAAGAAGTTGGCATACTTGTAATAGCCCAGCAATCCAAGGTTAACAGTAATACCAAGGATCAGCAGAGGTTTTTTACGCGAACTATTTGGTACGTCTCCAAGTGATACTCCTACCCCGTAATTGAGTAGGATGGAGAACAGTATCAGGCCAAGATAGGCCGGGTTCCACCAGCCATAGAAAAATAATGACGCGCCCACTAACCATGCAATGGCCATCCGATGATGGCCTTGCCTGCCAGTCCAGTGAAAAACCAGAAGGGTGAGAGGCAGAAAGAGAAAAATAAATTCGTACGAATTAAATAACATGAAGACCGGACAATATTTCCTGTACAGACCGTTTCGCAGACCGTTTCAAGGTTACATTATAATGGATAACAGCTCATACTAAAATTCTCTTTTTTTATCCCTTGTCTTAACCTTAGGCTCTTAACACAAAAAAGATTATTACAACACGGGCCTCCCATAAACTGGAACAGGTAAATGCTTTATGTGCAGAACGGGTTTTGAGCTTTTCTCATTTAGAAATAAGGGTAAATCCGAAGGAGTTTCTTGGCGAGAACAACTGGTCTTCCCACGTTTTTATGTGCTCATTTGATTGGTTTGTGTACTAGCTGGCTAAAGTCGAGATTTACTAAAGAGAAACCTTTAGAATAATCAAGGAGGTAAGAAGAAAACTGGCGTCCCCAGCGGGATTCGAACCCGCGTCGCCGGCGTGAAAGGCCGGTGTCCTGGGCCAGGCTAGACGATGGGGACTTCCAATTTTATAAGGGAAAAAGAAATGAGCCGCGAAGGGATCGAACCTTCGACCACTTGATTAAAAGTCAAGTGCTCTACCAACTGAGCTAGCGGCCCCTTCTTAATTCAAAAGCAAGGTGGTGAAATTAACAAACCCATATTAACATGTCAATGCATTTATTTGGCTTGATTTTATACCTAAGGCCCAATAATATCTAACCTTAACCTGTTTTATCCCTAAATTGACAAATACTGCTCCATAAAGAGGCTCTCTTGGAAAAATCTGAAAAAATCTGGATGGATGGGAAAATGATCCCCTGGCACGAAGCCAATGTCCATGTCCTCACCCATACCCTGCATTACGGGTTCGGGGTTTTCGAAGGCATTCGTTGCTACAATTCCAAAAATAACGGATCGGCCATTTTCCGCCTGCAGGAACATATCGACCGGCTGTTTCAGTCTGCCATCATTCTCGGTATTGAGGTGCCTTTTTCCAACAAGGACCTTTTTGACGCGACACTCAGTGTCGTCAGGGAAAATAAGCTGGAGGAATGCTACATCCGACCCATCATATTTCTGGGCGATAACAAAATGGGACTCAACCCGAAAGGAGTCGATGTCCGTTGCGCTATCGCGGCCTGGCCCTGGGGCACCTATCTGGGAGAAGATGGCCTGGACAAGGGCATCCGTGTCCGCCTGTCTTCCTTCACACGGCACCATGTCAATGTCACCATGACCAAAGCCAAAGCCTGCGGTTACTACATCAACTCTATCCTGGCCAAGGCAGAGGCCGTTCGAGACGGCTACGACGAGGCGATTCTTCTCGATCCCTCAGGCTACGTTTCAGAAGGATCGGGAGAAAATATTTTCATCTATTCCAAGGGGAAATTACACACCCCGGATTTATCCTGCTCCAATCTGGATGGAATCACCCGCAACACGGTAATCGAAATCTGTGATCATCTGGGCATCGCCCTGGAAGAGAGAATCATCACCCGCGATGAGCTCTATATCGCCGAAGAGGTCTTTCTATCCGGAACCGCCGCCGAGGTCACACCTGTCCGCGAGGTGGACAACCGTGTCATCGGATCGGGCAAAAGAGGCCCCATCACCGAACAGGTACAGAAAACATTTTTTGAAGTGGTTCGCGGTGCCCATCCCAAATTCCAGGAATGGCTCACCCGGGTTTAACACGGTTGCTTTTCCGGAAAATAAGACCCTGCCATTTCAGTTTCGAATTTTATAAGTTTCTGACAAAATACTTGTCAGCAATCGCTGGAGATTTTGAGTTATGCCGATTTACGAATACGAATGCGATAAATGCGGAGCCCAATTTGAGGCCATGCAGGCGATTTCCGCAAAACCTTTAAAGACCTGTAATGGCCTGGGTTGTGACGACAAAGATAACGGAAAAGTCCGTCGTCTGGTCTCCGCATCCGGGTTCATTCTTAAAGGTTCAGGGTGGTATACTTCTGAGTACCCGTCCGAAGCACGCAAGAAGGGCTGGGAATCAGAAAGCAAGCAGGGCAAAGCAGATACCCCGGCAGACGCTCCCGCCGCAGGAGCCGCTGAAAGCCCTGCCCCCACTAAACCTGCAACCCCGGCTAAAAAACCCCAGCAAAAAAGTCCTTACTCAGGGGGAAAAGCCAAAAAGGCCAAGGGTTCCAAATAAACCGGAGTGGGCACGATGAACGACCCCGAACATCTGCACCAGAATATTTTTTGTTCCATCATAGACGGGGTTCTGCTCGTTTCCTCCTCGCTGACTATTCAGGAGAGCAACCTGACCGTGGAAGATATGTTTCACCGCTCCCGCGACTCCTTCATCCACCGTAACCTTGAAGAACTGTTTCCCCGGCAACAACATGTCCTCGATAAAGTCCGTCAAGTCCTGACGACAGGAGCCTGCTACCACGATGTAGAGGCTCAAGGCATGCGCCACACCCCCACTTCCCGGTTCCCGGTCAACCTGACCCTGTCGCCCTTTTTAGAGGCGGACGATTCTATTCAAGGCGTGGTCATCCTGATCAAAAACATGAGCCTGATTCGCGAACTGGAAGAACGACAGAGACCGGCAGACCACCTCAATAACCTGGGAGCCGTCGCCATGGGCATGGCCCATGAAATCCGCAATCCTTTAGGCGGCATCCGCGGGTCGGCCCAGCTACTGCGTCAGGAAATCAAAGACAGCTCACATCAGGAATATCTCGATGTTGTGGTGTCCGAAGTGGACCGGATCGACCGGATGGTGAAAAGAATGATGGACCTGACCCGGCCTCTGAATCTGAGAATGGCAAGCACCAATATCCATAAGGCCCTGGAAGACATTCTGATGCTGGAAAAAGACACCCTCACCCGAAAAAAGGGTCGGTTTGAGCAAATTTATGATCCCAGCCTGCCACCCATTGAGGCCGATGAAGACCAGTTGAAGCAAGTGTTTCTCAACCTCATCAAAAATGCCATCGAAGCGTCCCGAAAAGGGGGAAAGATCCAGATCGTCACCCGGGTCAGTTCAGGGTATGCGATCAAGGCCGCCTCTTCCCCCATCCCGCAACAGAATATCGTAGTCGAAATCATCGATTCCGGCTCGGGCATGGACGAGCCAACCCAGAAAAAACTGTTCACCCCCTTTTACACCACGAAAACGAAGGGAAGCGGCTTGGGACTTGCCATTTGTCTGAAAATCGTTGAAGACCACAATGGAAAAATAAAAATTACCTCCGAAAAAGGTTTAGGCACCACAGTGCAAGTATTTCTTCCTATCCGACAGAAATGATAAGATAGAAACATGACAGAAGAACAAAATAAAATATTGATCGTAGATGACGAGAAAAATATTCTCTGGGTCTTGAAAAAAGGCCTCGAAAAGAAAAACTACCTCGTGCATACCGCCTCGTCCGCAGAGGAAGCTCTGACACAACTGGCAGACAACCAATACCTGGTGATGTTTTCGGACATTTTTATGGAAGAAACCAATGGACTCGAACTTCTCGAACAAAGCCGAAAGCTTTTTCCCGATTTGAAAGTGGTGATGATGACCGCCCAGGACACCATGAACAACACTATCGAGGCCATGCGGCTCGGAGCCTACGACTACATCACCAAACCGTTTGATTTCGATGAAATCTTCCGTTTGATCGACCAGATAGAAACAGCCCGGTCCATTTCTGCGCCAGCCTCTGCCTCGTCCACTCAGAATCAGGAAGTCGGCATGCAAGACTCCACTTCCGCGATTATTGGCAAGAGTAGACGTATGCAGGAAATCTTCAAGACCATTGGCAAATCCGCAGGCTCCGACCTCTCCGTACTGATTACCGGGGAAAGTGGAACCGGCAAAGAAATGGTCGCCAGCACATTGCATCAATACTCGCACCGCAAAGACCAGCCCTTTATTTGCATCAACTGCGCCGCCATCTCCCGCGAACTTTTAGAATCGGAACTGTTCGGCCACGAACGCGGCGCTTTCACCGGGGCCGTAGAAACCAAAATGGGGAAATTTCAGCAGGCCAATGGAGGCACCCTGTTTCTCGATGAAATCGGCGATATGGAACTGCCCCTGCAAGCCAAAATCCTCCGCGTCCTGCAAAACAATGAATTCTACCGGGTAGGTGGGAAAGACCCGATCACCGTTGATGTCCGGGTCGTTGCCGCAACCAATCAGAACCTGGAAGACATGATGAACCTGAAGCAGTTTCGCGAAGACCTGTATCACCGCCTCAACGTCATCCATATTGACATGCCGCCGCTCCGGGAACGGTTGGAAGATGTGCCCCTTCTCGCCAATCATTTTATTGCGCGTTACACAAAAACACTCGCGCGCGGAAAAGTCTACCTCTCTCCCGATGTCGAGCACATTCTGAGCCGTTATCACTGGAGCGGAAACATCCGGGAACTTGAAAACGTGATCAAGCGTGCCTTGATGCTGGCTCTTTCCGGCCCCATCCTGCCGGAACACCTGCCTCCCCACCTGCAGGAAAATGATGCCGCCAACGATGACGGACAATGGGATGAACGCCTGGACCAGTTGATTCAGGACTTTCTTCTGCATAACAATTCAGAGGAAGGAACGCTTTATGAAACACTCATTCAAAAAGTTGAAAAACACCTCTTTGAAATTCTTTTAGACAAACACTCCGGCAAACAGGTCGCAACCGCCAAGGTACTGGGCATCAACCGTAACACCCTTAAAAGAAAAATCGACAGCATGAAAATTTCCCCTAAAAAACACAAACCCGTCTGATCTGCCCTTTCCATGCTAAGCAAATGCATCTTCTCCGTTAAAGCCCCTGCCGGACCCCCGGTTGAAATCATCCGCCACACTTTTAGCCCCTCGCAATCCGCCAAACCGACCCAACGCGTCTCACTGGTTACCGGACTGCACGGCGATGAACTGGAAGGACTGTATATTTGCCACCGGCTAATAGAAACGCTGAAGAAACTGGAAGAACAAAACGCGGTTAAAGGAGAAGTACATATTTACCCGGCAGTGAACCCGCAAGCTCTCGAAACGGGAACCCGGCTGTGGCCCTTTTTTTCCACCGACATCAACCGCACCTTTGGTGAAAAAAATACCCGCTCTCTAGTCACTGAGGCTTCGAGAACCCTGTTGGAAGATTTAAAATCCAACTCCGATCTGGTGGTCGACTTCCATGCCAGCAACCTCCACCTTATGGAACTGCCGCAAATCCGCATTATCAAGAATTTTGAAAAAAAACTGGTCCCACTGGCCAAACTTTGTAATGTCGATCTGATCTGGGTCCACCCTCATGCAGAGATTTTCGAATCCACTCTGGGTTACAACCTGAACCAGGCCAAAGTTCCCACACTGGTCATCGAAAGCGGAATCTGCCTGCGTATCCACAAAAATTATTGCGAGCAGATCGTTCTGGGCATCCTCAACCTGCTCCACCAAACCGAGGCGGTCGATTGCGGCGAGTTTTTAGCAGAAGTCGCACCAGCCAGAATAGTGCAACCCGATCAGGTGACTATGGTCCAGGCGCAAAATGCGGGGTTATTCGTCAAACAGACAGAAGTGGGACAAATATTAAAAGAAGGAGAAAAAATCGGCGACCTGATAGGCCCTGACCAGATGCCAGAAGACATCCGTTCTCCCTGCTCCGGCTTGTTATTCACCCTGCGGGAACATCCGCTCACCGGGAAAGGTGCGCCGCTGGCCCGTATCGCCACCTCTATTGAACCATGAAAGAAAAAGTCCTCTCCATTCCAACTCCGTTCGGTGCCCCGTTGGTCCTTTATAAAAACACCTGGGGGAAATCCGATCACTCCGAAACCCTTGCCATCGTCAGCGGCCTGCACGGCGACCATTTGAACGGAATGCACCTGAGTTCACGCCTGTCCCAGTTTCTCGATAATATAGTCGAAGGTGGTGATCCCAACTACACCCTCGATGGTCAGGTCATCATCTTCCCCGTTGTCAACTTGAACGCCATTCAATCCGGTTCCCGGTTATGGCCGTATGATGGCATGGATATGGACCTGGCTTTTCCCGGCAACCCGGCAGGCGAAACCACCGAAGCCCTGGCCTCAGCCGTTCTCAAGCATACGGTCAATGCCGACTGGGGCATCATCCTGCAATCCGCTCTACCGCATTATGAAGATGCCCCGCATATCCAGACCTTGAAGATGGATGGAAGCATCAAAAAGTTGGCCCGCGATCTG
>Ga0257127_1000802_pt1 | contig 25062 bp, 26 predicted proteins | sample SI060_135mmetaG_FD_190152 | JGI IMG/M metagenome (GOLD analysis project Ga0257127, IMG submission 190152) | Marine microbial communities from Saanich Inlet, British Columbia, Canada - SI060_135m | ecosystem: Environmental > Aquatic > Marine > Inlet | place: Canada: British Columbia | collected... | reverse complement strand
TACCATTCATATTTGATACATTATTGACTTTCCACTGTGAAATATCTTGATTGAATTCTTGAGCATTACAAAACATACCATTCATATTTGATACATTATTAACTTTCCATTGTGAAATATCTTGGTCAAATTTATAAGCATTACAAAACATATAACTCATATCAGTAACATTATTAACTTTCCATTGTGAAATATCTTGATTGAATTCTAGAGCATTCCAAAACATACTATTCATATCGGTAACATTACTAACTTTCCATTGTGAAATATTTTGGTTGAATTTACAAGCATTACAAAACATAGCACTCATATCAGTAACATTATTGACTTTCCACTCCTCAATAGGTCCATATGTTTCTATAGCCAATTCTTGATTTGTTAAATATAATTGAACAGCAATTCGAATACTTTTGTTATTGTGTTCCATTAATAAATATATCATATGACATATAAATAAAATAAATCAATTTTTATGAAACAACTTCGTTTGTTAAAAATTCTCGATACATTCCATCCATATCCAACATTTTTTCTTCAGGCATTTCATTACATCGTTCAATACCAAATTTATTAAAATGTTTTTCAAATGTTTGTAATTCTTCGATGGTAAATTGTGGAGCTCCACAAGAACTTTTTAGAAAAGTTCCGTACTGACAATCTTTATCCAAGATAACCCAATTATCATTGGACCATTCTTCCATTACATTTTTGTTCACATATGGCCAATCTATTTGATTAATACCAATCGGAGTTAAATATGCACGTTCAAAACGCATAGTTTTGTACCATTTTGTTCCACCATTAATATAACGAAAAATGATTCCTCCTTCTGTAATTGGTTCTGGTTCAAATATACAAATATCTTTGAACAATGGATCTTCATTTAATGATGTGCATAATGAAACAATATTTCCTTTTGTGACATAATTTAATGTTTTAATTGAAAATCCCCCTGTATAAGTCATTGAATGATATATGTTATCATTAGATAAATAAATAAAAATTCAATTTTTAGTAAAGATGTTCAATCATTGTGCCAGAACCTTTTGTAGAGCCATCGCGCAAGAACAAAGGAGCTCCTGGTTCAATATATTCGGCATGTCTATCAAATTCAAATACAACTATTGCTTCTGCATTAATGGGTATAGCTGAATCAATTTGGGCTCCTGTCAACAATTCATCATTAATTTGTTCAATATGAATTAATCGCGCAGATTGGCAAATTGTTCTACAATGAATCACAGGAGTATAATTTATTCCAATTGTATTTTTACTCAATATAATTTGAATTCTTGCTCGAAATCGTTTCGAAACTCTTAATGCAGATTCTTGACGTGTTGTAACAAATGATCCCTTATTAAAATGACATCTTTGCAAATTAAATTTCCCTTTCACATGAATATTAGCACAAAAGTTTTGGCCAGGTAAAATAGTTTGTACGAGATTTCTAAAATTATCATGAAGTGATCTAACACGAACGGATAATAAATTACCATTAATCATACCAACATACATATTAGTTCCCACACTAATTGGTGCACATCCTTGGTCCAAAAAACCAGTTATAACAAGTTTAATTCCTGGTACAGTATAAACATGTTCGATATATGCGAAAATATTACTATTATCGACATTCTCATACAATGTATTTACACGATGTGTTAGGACAGAAAACATAACATGCAATCTATCAATATTCATTCCTGTTTTGCAAGATATAGGAATAACCGGAATATTAGAATCAAAAAACGAAGGATTGTTACAATTTGCAAAGAAATGTCCAAACGCATCATCAGAATCTAATACTCGACATGTTTTATTTAACATAAATTGTCCAGTTAAGGTATTTCTACGAGACATGTTTTTTGGCATATTTTTTATTCTAGTTAAATTTTCAGCGTATAAATGTGGAGGGCACATATCAATTTTCGTAAATAAAATTACAAAAGGAATTTTTTGCCATAACAAAAGTGTAATGTGCTCTCTAGTTATAGGAGTGATACCCATGTTTGATCCAATAACAACTATTGCATAATCTATATTATGTCCTACCAATCCACGAGTTGTGATCTTGATATATTTCTCTTGACCAGCCAAATCAAATAGACTTATTTCCTTACTATCATATTTAATATAATTATATGATATAGTTGATGTTTTTCCAGATTCTTTTTCATGACCATGACGCAAAATTCTTCGCCTAGCCGATCCTCTACCATCATCAAGTTCCGATCCAGTCATTACACCTGTAAGTGTACTTTTTCCGCTATCAGCGCTACCACAAATTGCTACACGAAGTTGATCAATTTCCGATCCAATATAAGATTTCTTTGTACAAATTATATTTAATGACGGATCAGTTGGATCGGTCAAATCGATGTTATTTGATATATTTAGTACATCCATTGTACAATAAATATTCATACATATTTAACTATAAAAAATTGAAAAGTATTTGTATATGTATATTTATATATTTTTGTTAATGGGTTTAATAGAACAAATATACAAATCAGCGTGTACTAAAAATAATGATCTTGATTTAAAAATCACAAAAGAATTTGAAAATTTGGCAATTTGTCTCCGTGTCACATGCGACATGGGATCTGAAGAAGAAATCAATGAAATAATTCATGGATCTTGTGCTGCATTGCATAAAATGATCTGGCCAATGCATAATGTAAATGGTAAAATGAAATACATTCATGTACATTCATTAAATCCTGATGATTCGTTCAAATTTGGTCTATGCGGTAATCATGATCAAAATTTCAGATTGGCGCGTATGTATGAACAATTCATCAATATTGCGAACAAACATCCCGAAATGCATGGATCTGTGTTTGCTGATGACAGTGATGAATAGTTGTATCATATGTCACTAAATCTTCACCAGTTTTTTTATTAATTGATTAATAAAAATTGAAATAAAAAACAACACTATATTCCATAATTAAATTCATGTACTATTTGTATTGCCGAACCACTTACTATCATGTTATCACTCGAATCACTACAAAACACGCTGCTGCGCGGATCTCATCAGCAAAAACAAGGTCTAGTTTTATCCATTTGTGAGAATTTGGATATGAAGGCTTGGCCGTCGTATTTGCTTAATGGTAATCGTATGTATGCCCACATCTCGAACTTGACCAAACATGATCTTGATCGTGCTGGTATTCTAGTCTTGGATTGCATTATTCCCGAGTCATATGACATTCATTCTTTAATGGTCAATGTTGCAAACGATTATGCTACGGGATTGTTGCATGCGAAGAAATGTGTGACATTTGGTCCCGACATGATACATGTGTACGAGGTTGAGGAACCTGAACCCACTCACATTCGTGTGTCAGCATGTGTTCCTGCACCAGGATCAATGTATGTTCATGTCCCAGGATCCATGCCTGTTCTAGTTCCAGGACCAACTATTATCCCGATCTCGGTTCCGGCCCCGATGGTTCATGTTCGCAGTTCTGGCCCAAAACCATATCCAGGACAATCGTTCTTGGATCCACCGACACAAACGGGTCCTCCAAAACGTAATCGTATTAAGCCATGGTGGTAGTGAAAAATAATAATCACTAAAGTCTAATGTGTTTTCCTAATAAAAGTTCTAGTTTTGACGGAGGAACCATTGTTGAACTTTTCTTAGATGACATTGCGGATCGACACGAACTGGTATTTGACACACTGTCAGAAGATTTTTTTATGATAGATTTCTTCGGTGTCTTTGTAACAACTTGTACTTTATTTACTTTATTTTGAATTCCTTTTCCAATTGTGTATGTTAGCGGTTCTTCATCAGATTCGTCAGCATCAGATTCATCGTTTTCATCATCAGAATCACCATGTTTTACAATACTTAGTTCTAATTTCTGTAATCTTGCATGCCGTCCACCCTTCATGCGTGTATCTTTTCCGGTTAGTTCCGTGTACAGTTTTTTATTTAAACGTTTTAAATCGAGGATTTCATCTTCATATTTGTCAAGAATTTCTTCATATTCTGATTTTATTTCTCCTATTGACAAATGTTTGTAAAATATACTCTGTTTCGTATATGCTTGTATAACATTATTACCATGTTTTAAAACTAAATAATCTCCATCTGGGGATATAGAAAATAATTTTCCTCCTAATCGAAATACCTTTTTTGCCTTTCCTTTTTCAAAAGCAATTGTAAAATACCTGACATGAGAATCTATTTCAATTTGCAACGGATCATTTATTTCTACATAATCTTCCAATAGATTGTCTATTTCTTCATCAGTTAATGTTTGCTCCACTTTATCGCGTTTTTTTTCGAATTCACTACATGTTGCAGAAGGATCATTCATTGATAAATGTCTCTATACATCTTTAAGGCAAACTAAAATTTTCCTATATTTATTCTTTTTTCGTGGACCACTTCTGTTAAATGTATCGGGTGTTTTATAAAACACATGGTAAAATACAGGATATAATGTAGCATAATAAAATCGCGCAGGTTTCATTAAAATTCGTTTATCATCTGGTAATTCACCGTCATAAAATCGTTGAAAAAATCCACCTCGCTTAAGTTTACCATCACGATCTATATAGCGTATCATTGAATTAAAAGGAATTGCTCTATAGTCTTCTGGAGAACAGTATAAGTAATCTTTTAATTCTTTAACATATTCTTCATTTTCCATAATTTTATCAAGATCAAAGTTCATATAAAATATTGAAAAATATATATTTGGCATAGAGAACATAAATATATCAATGGAATCCTCAAAAAATGGTATTGATAAAATGTGTGACGCATGTAATATTCTTATGACAATTAATACTAGTGAAGGTATTTATATGTGTGCACAATGTGGTATTGTAGAATCTTTTATAATTGACCATAATCGAGTATGGGAAGACAACATTATAAAATCATATAAGCGAACTAATCATTTACATGAATTAATCAAAGAACATGCCAATAAAAATAAATTAGAAAAAGATATTTCATCAGAAGATTTAGCCGTAAAACTTAGTGAACATGAAAAATATAAATTAATGTGTCCTAGATATTTTAAATCCAGCAAAAAAAGTGATCCTAAGAACAAGACATAATTTAATAGAGTATTAATTATTCATTCATTTATTGAAAAATATTGAAAAAAATAGGTTTAAATCACAGACAATAAGGTTATTAATGGAAACATCTGGTAATAACGAAGAAACATTGATATGGTATAATATTAACGATTCAAGAAACTTAGATATCATTACCAGTGAAAACCGACATACACGCGAATTTGTTCCAAAAGTGGCAATTCAAAAGAATGTTGAAATTGTTAATGAAATGATTCCAGAATCCACTATCCAAGATACATTGACACTAGATTTTGAAAAAATGAACGTTTTTGAGATAATCTCTCATCAAGTTCAAATTATTTCATATCTTTCTGCAAAATTTAGAAGTACAGATGCAACAGAAATCTCTTGGGAATTTTATAAACCATATTTGCAATGGATTCTTAAAACTTCTGAATTTATTACTGTTAAATTTAATATTCCAGTAGAAGAAGTTAAGCAAACTAATACTGTTACTAGATCATCCTATAAATTTTGTGATATGAAAGATTCGTGTAGAGATACTTATGGAAATCCATTAGGAGCTTCTCGAGGCGAAGGAAGACCACAAAGATGTGTGGCCGATCATTATGTGCACAATAAAATTGTTCGTGATTTACGGAGTTTAATAAGTGTAATTGATTCCGAATCATCTGAGCAAGCACCCATGTCGCATTATTTGCGCCTCGGTTTAACAACTACGGATTTTGTGATCAGACATATGTATCAAGAGTTGGGTATTTTTAACACATATTTGAAGGACACCGAAGGTTTTGATATCGAAACATTTTATGTTTGTAAGGGATGTAAAAATAATACGTCACGTACAAATAATTTTGGAAATAGAAATGCACAGACCAATAATAATCATGGAAATCGTGATAATCGTAATATTCGTGACAATCGCAGTAGTCATGAGCGTCCAAAAAATAATGATTGTAACAAACGTACACAAAAAGGCGGTCGACAAACAGATGGTTTTTCAAAGATCAATGCATTTAATGCTTTTAGTGCATTAAATGAAGATTCTGATTCTGATTCTGATGAAGATTCGAAACCAAAAAAAAATAAATCCAGGGAATCCAAGAAACCAGTCGAGGCAAAAACAGCACCATCAGCCACTAATGCTACAAATACATTTGAATTTTTATGCGAAATGCCTGATTCAGATAATGATGATCCTGATGCAAATAAAATTGTAGTTGTTAATGCAGAAACACAAGAATTGATGGAAACAACACAAATAAATTCCATCAGTAAAAAGTCAAAAGATAGTAAGAAATCTAAGAAATCCAATAAAAAGTCTGGTAAAAAGAGATAAATTTTATATTTGAACTCGAATCATTATTGGTTTATGATCTGATAGGTCATTATATTTTCGTTTATTTATCCAAGTATTCAATGTTAATTTATTATCATTGTGTAACTGACATAATTTATTAACATTGTAAATTATTTTATATTTCCCAACATGACCAATTACTTTGGGATTTCGCAATGGAACAATTGTTGAACTTACCATTATATGATCAATATACAATTTATTAAGATTAAATATACTTGTATATCCAGTTTCATCAAATAAATGAATACATGTTAATTTATCAATAAAATCACTCAATTCCAAAATTTGTTTATTCATATCGCCAAGAATAATAAATTTTAATTTGCTAATATTGGCAATAGATTTTCCAACACGAGCCACATATTCATTATCCCATTTCCAATAAAAATGAACATTAAATATATCAATATCATTTATGCATGTTTTTAAAATTGACCTATCATGTATATTAATTTCTTCATTCGTTGATTCAGTACCTTTAACAATAGTAACTAATCTAGAATGTTTTTTTAAAAAATGTTGATGTTCTGAACAATATATTTTAAATTCTCTTGGTAATTTTTTTAATTTTGATAATAATGTGTTATCAACTTCTTGTAAACAAACTATTACTTTTTTGGATTTTAACCAATGTTCTATTATTTTAAACTGAACATTTTGTCTATATTTTGATCGCTGATAATCCAATTTAACCAATGTTTTGGAAGAACAAGACTTCCATATTGTTTGATTTGCATATATGTATGACGACAACACATTCCAAGTATATAATTGTAATGTACTCATTAAAATAAGGTATAAAATTTAATGTATATTTAATATTAGGATCTTTTTTTGTAAGCTTCGTAAAAATCAGTCTTACCATTTGTAAAATCGGTATTACCAGTATTATAATGAGTACTAAATATTTCGGAAGATTTTGATGACATCTGGGGCGAAATATTTAGAATTGATTTTACACGAGACACACTTGAATCAAACGTAAGTGATTTATTTCTATTACTTTCGTATCCCAATACATACCCAATAAGACCAACTCTTTCATCTACTTGAAGTGTTTTTGTTGCATTTACAATTGATTCAATTGTTGTAGGAACAAATGGTTGTTCTTTTTCAAATTTATCCATCTTAGCACTCATTTGTGCAACCGTTTCCTTTAATTGATCATTAATTGATCGAATATCTTTTAATTGTTGTTCGCATTGTTTTCTTTCATCTTTTGCAGCTGATAAATATTGATGTATTTCTTCAAGAGAATCTGTTTTAGTATCAATTTTTGGTACTAGGGATGGTTGTGTTGCTTGTTTGGTAATTTCGGCATGTTTTTGTTCAAGAATACGTGTTTCGGGTTTTACTTCTACTGCATCAGAATTTATTTTAGTAATCATCGTTGATGCAGCAGCAATACTATCAGCAATTACTGATTTAAAATTCTTTATGCTATCATCTATCTGAGATGCAACCACGCTGGCTTCATCTCTAACAGCATCAACCTTTGCATCTTGTACAGGATCGTCACGACCACCATTCATTTTTCTTTTTGCTATACATTCCGAACAACTTTTATAATTGTTACACTTTTTGCATTTATTATGTTCTTTATCAGTATAGTCTTGAAATTCTTCGGATTCATCATCCGATTCTTCATCCGATTCTTCATCCGATTCATCATCTGATTCCTCGTTTGACGACCTGGCATGCCGTCTTGGAAGTTTTCTATTAGATGATCTATATGTTGTATCTTCAAAATCCTCATCAGAATCTTCTTCATCTGATTCATCTGATTCATCTTCATCTGAATCATCCATATAATCATCACTCGAATCACTTTCCAAATTATCATAATCCGATTCTTCATCTTCTTCGTCCTCTGTGTCGCTCATCATACCATCAGATTCATCATCCTCATTCTTCTTCTTCTCTTCCTTCTTTTTCTTCCGTTCTTCTCTCTTCTTTTTCTTTGCATCCTTATCCTTTTTTCGCTTCTCTCGCTTCTTTTGATTCTTACTCTTTGGTTCGGATTTCTTTTTATTTTTGGATGATTTAGCTTTCTTATTTGAAGACTTTGGGGATTTGGGTGTATTTTTCTTTTTTCGTTTATTTCCTTTTTTAGATGATGATCTAGATGTCGAAGATGTTGAAGACTTTGATGAACTTGATGATTTTGGCGAACTTGATGATTTCTTTTTACCAAATAATTTAGAAAAGAACCCAGGTTTTTTTGATGAACTAGACCGAGAAGACTTGGATGATGATTTCCCAAAACTAAACCAACTCTTTTTTTCTTTTTTGTCATTTGGTTTGTTCTTTTTAGCTTTTTTATTCTTTCTATTGGACGACCTGGATCTTCTTGAAGACCTGGATGATCGTGGTGACCTAGATCTTCTTGAAGACCTGGACGACTTGGATGATCGTGGTGACCTAGATCTTCTTGAAGACCTGGACGACTTGGATGATCGTGGTGACCTAGATCTTCTTGAAGACCTGGACGACTTGGATGATCGTGGTGACCTAGATCTTCTTGAAGATTTAGTTTTATGTTTTTTTGGTTTTTTCATTTTCATTTTCATTTTGAATTTACCACCCTCCATATCCATATCCATATCAACAAGATTAATATTAATTTCACTTAATGGATCCATTATTATATTTATATTAGATTTTTATTAAATGTAATGTTTAATATTAAATTAGTACTAAATAATCATAAAAAATACTATACCAATCCCAATCTATACTTGTTAAATGAAATATTTCTATGCTCTTCTGATAATTTTTGCAAATAATCTCGATAAATATTTGACTGAAATGTTCGTATACTTGAAATCAAATCATGATCATATAAATATTCACTTGTATTTAAAATTGTATACGAATTTGTCCATGGATTATTGTCTGTATCATTAAATATTTCGTCATCATATTCTACAATCAATCTATTAAGTTCTTTTATCATATAAAAATAATTATTATGTATATGTTTGTAAAAATCCAAAAGCATTGTTGTATTATTAGTTTTGTTAAGTTTTATTAAAATATTGTAAAGTGGAGATTTAATCGTTCCCTGAAATAATAACATGGAATCAATCAATGAATATCGTTTAAAATGATGATTTTTAAGATTTTGACGCACACCAGCTATATCCGAAAAACGAGTTACTTGTTTATTAATATGATTTAAAATATTGGAATTATAATAATTAAAATCGCTCGAAAATAACGAAACAAGGTGATTGTCTGGATTTATTTCATTAAATATTTTTTCACTCGTTCCTTTTAATAATTTTGATGCAATATGTGTATATGATTTATATTCATCATGAATAATTACTTGATTTATTTCAAAACAATATGCTATTGATGCAATAAAAGTTAATAATTCTGTATCTTGATATGGCTGTTCTGGTGTACCAGTATATTTATGCAAATAATTTACAGAAATTATATCCCTCAGTTCAATTATTAATATAATTTCACCGGTCATTTCATCATGTACCATAAAATATATTTCTTCTTTTTGATGATTATCATTGCGTTGTAGAAAAAAATACTTTTCATAAATTGGATTGTCATCAAGATAAAATACATGGAATAAATATGTTTTATCCCCTATCATAGCATTGAAATATTTTTTATTATTAATTGGAGCTAAATATGTGTTATGAAAGTTATACACTTTTGACGCAAAATCTGTTCCGGGAATAGTTGTTCGTAACCAATTTATTGTTGGAATTTTAGCAACAGATTCTACATACTCACTAGTATCTTTTGTTGGAATTGCGAAAACATATTCAAATGTGTACATTTTTTTAATTCTTAATGCTGCTTTTTTGCTTGGATGATAATATTTATGAGATTCATCTATCGACACAAGTTTTAATTTACATGGACTTAATATAATTTCTTCTTCGTTTGGGAAGAGAGAATATGATTCAATACATAATCCTACCCCAGGAACATTTCCTGGAATTTTAATTTTCAATAATATAAATCCAAATGTATTATTTTTTGTGTCATAAAATGGATTGCGTGTCGTACTTATGAACGATGAATCTATAAAATCATCATTAATTTTTAAATGTTCCAGATAGTTATCATTATCAATAAATCTATAAACATAATAATCTTTGTCGAATGACGGAGCTTTTTTAATAATGCTATTCAAACGAGATATTTGAGTTTCTGTGTATAAATCTCTTTGAACATTATTTGCAACATTTCTAATATAATAATTCCAATAATATGATCCTAGTAATGTATATAGTTGAATATATGATTTTGCACAACTTTTAATATACATTTGATGCGATAAAATGGTTGATGATTGAATATCGTTTTGAGATACAATTTTACAAATGTCTTCAATATTTTTCCCAATATTAAGATTCATGTTTAATGCTAAATTTATTAATTCAGATTTGGTATAGTAAGGTTTTTTGGTCATAAATGGAATGAATGAAGGTTTTACACACGAAGTTAATTCTTGAATTTTTGGTTGACTCAAATAAAATAATTTATAATAAGTTTTTTCCAGAATACCCATATCAAAATTGTCCAAAAATGCTACATTCTTTTCGAGTTTTTCTTTGAAAATATCATCATTTGATAATACTTTTAATGTTTGTTTAATTCTTTTTATTATTGATGCATTAGGAAATCTATAATGAAAATCGGTAACACGAACATAAACATTTTCGCTATGAATTATATAAATATTTTTAGAGAATATATCATATAATGGTATGAACTCTTCCAATCCAGCTAAATATTCTTTTATTTTATTTTTTTGAGATTTGGTATATTTCTTCGAAATTCTTGCTAATGAGTAATATAATTCCTGTATAATATCATCATTAACTGTTTTATTACTGCCATCAGGATAATCAAGTTTGATCTTTGTATCCATACTAATATGGTTATGGATTATAAATTAACTTAAATATGTTTATAAATTAAATAATATCAATACGTTCTACTTCTTCATACCGTAATAATAAGTTTTTTCCAAAATCTGTCATAATTAATTCGACTAATATTTCAAAAGTTAAATTTTTATATCCTATGCCAGTATCAAGAACTAAATCATGCATTGCCTGCTTTGAATAAATATGATACTCTCCTGTTTTTTCAAACATATAATTAATAAGTTTTAACCACAAATCATATACACTTGTGGCAAAAATAAGCTTGTTGTTAATATCAACGCCTCTAAATAAAGAAGTACGATCATAATATTTGATCAAATAAATCTTTTCCGGATCATTTCTGGTTTCATAACGCCTCTTTTGAACCAATTCTAATACAATTTCATCAAATGCGATATCACTAAATTGGAATAGACCCATTATTAAAATAATACATTAAGTGAATATATAATTGTTTCAATTTTTCTACAATTTTTCTTTACACATTGTAATGGATTCTAGTCAAGACTTAGCAATCAATACATTAACTGTTTTAGATGATGCTGGGGCAACAGGAGATAGAACAGGTTGTGCTGTTTTTAATGGTGGTATTAATGTTGTAAAAAACATAATTACATGCGATCTTGATGCGGCAATAGTTGTCGCACAAAAAGCAAAAATAACATGCGATATGTCTGTTCAGAGAAATTTATATGTTGATGGTTGTATTTTACCATTTACAAATTATTCTACGGCATCATTGGGTAGTTCCGATAAGAAATGGAATAATATCCATGCAATATGTGCTGACATCGTTCAAGTAAATTCAAATATGCTATCTACTAAAAGTATTTGTATGGAAAATATGAAAGTTTCTGTATGTACAATTAATATTACTGATACTGTTGCAGGAACACCAACGTACAATATAACATTGGAAACTGGAATAACGGTTGTTAATCTCACGTCAACATATGACACGGATCGAATTGTAATTATGACTCTTCCTCTACCAACTTTTGGTACCAATCATGATATTAAGAAAATTATATTCAAACAGAATAAATGCAATAACATTAAATGGATTTATAATACAACCGAATATATCTTGGGAAATAGTTATGAGCAAATTTTCGATTTAATTAATATCGACGGAACATGGAGACTTGTTAATTACACCGATGCAGATAAGAAAATAACATCTGATAATTCTTCAAAAATAGATATAATTCAAACATCACAAGATGTACAAGATGCATCATTAAATACATTGACATGTAGATTAGACGCTTTAGTAGATCTTAATCATTTTCTTTCTATAACAGATTCCTCTGAAAATACTATATTAGATTTTGTAGATAAAAATGTTGAAATTGCAGATGATATATTGGGCTTACGCACTTCAGTTAATACTATCGCATCAACATTAGCATGTGTTAATGGTTTGGTAACTAGCAATACAACCAATTTGGCATCATTAAAAGCAAGTTCTAATGCGAAAAGTTTAGATTTATCGGGAAATCTTGCAATAACAAATAACGTTATTGATGTATTCAAAAGTGTTACGAATATCACATTTAATAATATCAACACAAAAATGTTATATATTGATTCAAGTTTATCGAATTTAACATTAAAATCGTCAGAGGCATCATTAGATATTAAACGAGCCAGAGAATTAATTGATCTTGTAGACAAAAAATTATGCGATCATATATCAAACACTGATGCAAAAATGGCTTTTTTAAATGATAGCATCAAACATCTCAATGAAAAAATGGATCTTGTTATGGGAAAATGTGGCATTCATTTTCATTAAATTGGTCAAAATGTTTTTATTTATTAGCGTTAAAATTTTATATTTTTAATGTTATCTATTTTAAATGCCTGGAGCAATGGTTCAACTGAATAGTCGTGGAGAACAAGATAGATGGTTAAATTGTAAACCAAAACTATTTTTATTCAAAACAGCATTTAAGCGTCATGGAGGATTTGCTTTTCAAACTTTCGAAGAATCATTTAATGTATCTTCATTTGGAGAAACGTCTGTATGTTCACTTCCTCGTGATGTAGATTTGATAACAAATGTTACTTTGCGAATTCAATTATCTTCATTAAATCCTGCAGACTTTGCAACAATAAATGTGTGTAGAAAAGATATTGATTTAACATGTAAGTGTAATAAATGTGATAAAACTGCATCGCAACCATGTTTTGGTTGGGCAAATTCTATTGGTCATTTAATAGTTGATGAATATGCATTTAATATGGGAAATAAATGTATTAATAGAGGAACTGGAGAATGGTTGGACTGGAAATCGGAATTTTCCCAAACATCCGAAAAAAAAGCTGGTTACTGGGAAATGGTTGGTAAACGTGATCCACCATCATTTAAACCATCATCATTGTCTGGACCACAAGACTTACTTGTTCCATTGGAATTATTTTTTACAGGAAAACCTGATCACGCTTTTCCTTCATGTGCAATCAATGAAGAAAGTCAAACAATTTCTATAAAATGGAGAGATTTTGATGATTGTTGGATTACGAGTAAATCTGGTACAAGACCACCCATAACGCCACAAATTAGAGCATCATTGTTAGTTGAATGTGTATATTTAGATGATAAAGAAAGAAATCGTTTTTTAAATCAAAGTCATTTATACTTAATAAAACAAGTTCAAAAAACTGGTCCAGTATATTTCAATAAACAGATTAAATGTCCAACAGTTGACATGGATGTATTGCATCCAGTAACAAGTGTTTATTGGGCTGCTAAAAGAACAGATACTTTACAGAGATCATCATCAAAAGATCCTGATTTCACATACGGAAATGATCGATTCAATTATTCATGTTTTCGATCACGTGCAAAAAATACAATACAAGATCCATTCAAAACATGTCAGCTTGTTTTAGATGGAGATCCACGAGAACCAGAATTACCTGCGAAATTTTATAGATTATTACAACCACATTATCGTCAAATTAAAACACCATCATCATATATATACAATTATTGTTTTAATTTATACCAAGATGATAGTCAGCCAAATGGATCATGTAATATGTCAATGATCAATAGTAAAAAATTACGATGCACAATGATCGATGATTATCCAGTAGATTATGAAATTATAATGTATTGTGAATCATATAATTTTTTAATTATTAAAAATAGAAGAATTGCTGTTGCATTTACGGTATAAAACACATTTACAGTTTAATTGCCAAGATTAAACCATCAATATCATCCTGAGTTATCTCAATTTTTAATTCATCTAATTTGAATACTTCGTATTTAAAATATGGTAACTGTCTAATAATTTCCATGGGAATTCTCTTTGCCAATAATTCATCCAACGCAATTTGAATTGGTGATTTTCCATTAATACATGCTACAAATACTGGAGCACCACTTATAATTTGCTGTACCCTAGTTCCTAACAATCGCGCGAGTTCATATTTACTTAATATTTTTCTAGTAATTCGTTCATCATCTGGAACTCGTACCGATTCTCGCATAATTTTATTATCGATCATAATAATTTCTTCATCTTCGTCATTGTCTAATTCTTTTACGAGTTTGTCATCATCATCTTCATCATCCTCTTCTTCATCATCCTCTTCTTCGTCCTCATCTACTTCATCTTCATCTTCTACTTCTTCGGCTTCATATATTTCTTCATCATCATCTTCGTCATTCAAATCTTCATCTTCGTATACTTCCTCTTCATCTTCCTCATTTTCATCACCATCTTCGTCATCAATATTTTCATCTTCAACATCAACGTCCTCTACAAAATGCACTGATATTTCTTGATTTCTTTTGTTTGATTTTAGATTGATGCTCATTACAAGTAAATAACATTTAAATTTTAAATTCTATTTTAATCAATTTTTACATCACATATCAATCATATTATGTGATATTTGGTATTAAATTATGCATAAAATGCAAATTCGTCGCCATTATTGCTAAATTTTTCACTATGGTTCTCCAATATTGTTTTCAAATAATCATTGTATTGTGATGAAGACATTTTATCAAGATTTTCTAATTTATCATCAAGCATCTTAAGTAAGTTTTCATCGCTCAAACTGTCACTATATTTAGTATGAAATAACATCATTCCAACCAAACCTTCCATAGAGTTAAAATTCTTTCGCAAATGTCCAGACACCATGATCATTCGCTGAACCTTATTTTTTCTACGACTCGGCATTTTCTTTGATTTTTTGATTATTTTCTTAATATTCTTTAAGCCTTTCAGCTTTTTCATAATTTTACCCATGCCTTTTGCCTTTCTCAATGTTTTCATCACTTTTAATTTGTTTTGCAATTTATGAGCTTTCTTATTTATTTTCTTGACAAATGTGCCCATTTTCTTTGGATTTGATGCAATCTTTTTGGCAATTAATGCCTGTTTTGCAGCATTCTTAATTAATTTATTTTTCATCAATGTTCGAGACGCAAGTTTAGAACGTTTTCTCGCTTCATTAGCAAGTCTCAATGATTCCTTCAATTGTTTTGATTTTGCAATTTGTTTTGCGATTTTCTGTGCTTTTAGTGCAGCATCCTTAATCATTTTGTTTTTCAACATACGTTTCTTAGCAGCATTTGCAAGTTCTATTCCGCGTTTGATTGCCCTAGCCTTTGCTGCGGCTGCCGCTGCTTGTTTAGCCACACGCATTGCTTCATTCATTGATCTAATTTTAGCAGCACGTCTTGCAGCATTTATTGCAGCTTGTTTAATTTTTCTAACTTGTGCAGCCTTTATTGCAGCTTGTTTAATTCTCCGAAGATTAGCAGCTTGTGCAGCTCTTCTTTGAATTTGTCTAATTTTTTTAAGATTAGCAGCTTGTGCAGCTCTTCTTTGAATTTGTCTAATTTTTTTAAGATTAGCAGCACGTCTTAGTCGTCTCATACGTCGTCTTATTTTTTTACTAAAACCTTCCACGATAATTTCATTACCGTTATCATCTAATTCCACATCATCCATTTCTTCGTCATCCTCTTCTTCATCCTCTTCTTCATCCTCTTCATCATCTTCTTCATCCAATTCATCATCAGAATCATCCTCGTCAATCAATTCTTCGTCACTGGATTCGTCATCATCATTTAATTTATTAATGATTTCATCATCAGAATCAACATCATTAATTAGTTCGTCACCAGATTCGTCAAAATGTTCAAACCCTTCGCGATTCTTATGTCTATTGGCAAGTTTTCTGAGACGTTTTCTGAGTCTCAACTGTTGATGTCTTCTTTGTCGTCTCATACGTCGTCTCATACGTCGTCTCATTTTTTTGCTAAAACCCTCAATAATGTCTTTGTTGTCATTCATATCTTCGTCGGAATCATCATCCATTTCATCATCGGATTCATCATCCATTTCATCATCGGAATTATCATCCAATTTCTCGTCGGATTCATCATCCAACTCACCATCGGATTCTTCATCAGATTCATCATCCAACTCATCATCGGATTCATCATCGGATTCATCATCCATTTTGACTTCAAAACCTTCAATTCTTCTTCTACGTCTTCTAACACCACCTCTTCGTTTTTTGATAAATTTTCTAAGACCTTTTCTACGTTTCAACCTTTGTCGATGCTGTGTTCGTCTTACTCTTCGTCTCATACGTCGTCTCATTTTTTTACTAAAACCCTCGATAATGTCTTCATTATCATCCAACTCATCATCAGATTCGTCGTCATCATCAGAATCCTCTTCATCATCAGATTTGTCTAGATTTAAACCATTTGTGTCAAGATCATCCAAATCTAATCCATTTAATTCTTCATCATCAACATCACTATCATTATCGTCACTGTCGCTATCACTGTCGTCACTGTAATCAGCAACAACATCTTCGGGACCAAGACCTGGTGCATCTTTTGGATCAAAATGTTCAAATGTTTCTTTTTCTTTCGCAATTCTTTTTTTGTACCTTGCAAAAGTTTTATCAAATGCACCATTAGGAATAGGTGTAGTTACATATTGTTTTAAAAAGTTAAAAATGGATCTATATTTTTCTTCTTCATTTTCTTTTTCTTTGTCATCTTCATCATCATCTTCATCAGAATTATCTGATGATGAATGGTTTTCGATTTCTTCGTCTTTATCAACTTTCATTCCACTGAACATTTGATACAACTTATAAATAATAAAAATACCTGCAATAGCACCAATCGCAATCATACCATAAAACAAAATATCTTCAATATCCATATAAATAAAACAAACATAATAATTTGAACAACTATACTTTATGTTCTAAGACATGATTTACATTCTCCGCAAATATATTTAACACTATGACTTCTTGAATCTGGTTTATAAAACACAGCCTCTTTTCGTCGCTGAACTTCATCAGACATATCAGTTCTTGTAATACATTCTTTATTACTACACACATAATTTTTTGTTCTAAACAATGTTGGATCGTCAAAACGTATTTCGGCACTTTCATCTGTTGTGGTAATTGTATTGACATAATTTGTAGAATCTATTAATGTATCTGGTCTTAAATGATATGATATAGAACATGTTTTACATGTCAAATTAAATGGATTGGCATCTTTGCCATCGCGAATGATATCATCGTACAACTTTTTTAAATCTGTTCTTATTTGAATTTCCGATTTCTCAGGAAATAATTCCTTTGCTTCATCAATATTAACGATCATTAATTTTTTTGCACTAAAATTTAATGTATATGCATTTTCATTATCATAATAGGAACTTGCTTCAGCTTTATAATAATCAATTAATAACCCAACCATTGTTTCGACATCAATCTCTTCTGCTTGAGCTGATTTGTAATGTTTATTTTTGGTTATTTTAAGCATATCGTTACAATATTTACAAAAGTCCATTGTATAATCTATTGTCATATAATTAAATAATAAATGAATCAATTTTTTGTACAATTACTTACTCTGAATGACACCTAAATGTAAATGAATATCTTGGCTGACAAAAGATTTTTGATACCGGAATTTCATGAGTGTAATTTTTTTGAAAATCTCCATCCATTATTAACATTTTGTCATCTAATGTTGGTATATCACATTCTATTTCTTTCGTCAACTTATTGCGTATTCGAAAAATACGCTCTCCTTTACATACACATGCAACGGTAGAATGCGTCAAACCTTTTTCATCATCACTATGAGCACTAATATAATTAGATCCATCTTCATATCTATTTATTAAAATAGAATTAAAATACATTCCAGTTAATCCACATATTCTATTTAATAAACGTTGCAATTTTGGTGTTACTGGTTGAGCTTCCATTACTTGATTAGAATAACGATAACCTAAAGATTCATTTGAGAAAAAACCCACATCTCGTTGTTGTCTACATTGCTTTCCAAAAATTACTATTGGTGGTTTTGATAATAACATATCTTGTATTTCAACTATACATTCCTCTATTAATTTTTGTGATCGATGATCACATGAAATAAGACGTGATGTATCGGTTTCAATAATAGCTTCCATTATAAAAGTTATCATTATAAATAAATGTGTTTTAAATTCAATTTTAATTAATTTTCAAGATACTTATTAGCTAGTGCATCAAAACACTTAATTTGAAGTGCCCCTAGTGCTGACATAAATAAAATATTTGACTCATTGAACATATTGGAGAAAAAATCCTTGATATTGTCGTATCCATTGTGTCTATAAGTATTAATAACCATACCAGTAATACAAGTAAATGTCAATCCTCCATAAAAAATACTACGTTGCATTAATATAATATATTACTACGGTTTAAATATCTTTAATGCAATAATCTAAATATTTACAAAAAATCATTGTAAAACTTCCCGTTGTAAAACCAAACATATTTTTTTGAAAACTAACATTCGATATATAATGCACATTTATAAAATGCAATAACAATGGGAATGTAAGTAACATTTGATAACGATTTGGTTGATACATATTTGACAATTGTAAAAAAAATGCGTTCATTGATATTCTATATATGAATTTTTTAAGTTCATAAATAAAATAATATATCCAATGCAATGACAATTTTAATACATAACGTTCAACGCATCCTTTGTTAACACATTAATTACAATGCATCCTTTGATCACATTTTTAATATGTAGCATTCAATGCCTTCATGGTTAATGCATCAATTGAAATACAGTTTTCATTCTGAATTCTTTCAATGTCTGGTGGAATTCCTTTTCCTGAGAAAACCACTAAACTAATACAAGTTTTCTTTCTTGCAACTTTACTACCACGTCCAGCTCGATAGGAATAACTTGTTGGATCAACATAATTAACATTAATAACAAGATCAGCCATTGCAACACTAATACAATAACTGTATGGTGTATTTAAAACAAGAATATCAAGTTTTTGTGATATGAATTTTGTCTCAAGATCGACCATTTCTTCAGGAGATGATTTATAATTTATCACCCCCACAGAAAACTTATTATCTCTTAAACAATTATATATGTTTTCAGTTTGTGATTTGGTATTACAAAATACAGCAATTGATGTATATTTTTTTTGTAATTTTAATATGTCAACTAATGTTTCGGATTTGTTAGATTCATTATCAATAGAAACATAATAATGCATTTGTTCAGGTCTGTGCACAAAGCTAATGCAATCAAATATTGAACTCTTTTGCAAATTTTTTGATGCATGGACATTCATTGGCTATGTTGGATGATAATATTAATCGAACATAAGGTTGATCTGCTTTAACTTTATTTATAAGAGACATAACATTAGTACTTGTTCCGACACAATCGGCTCTAGATAATGATGGACGCAAAAGTTGATCTGCATTCCGTAAAATAACTTGCCGAACAGTATTGGCATTTAATTGAATTGTACAACCTGATTCCGATTGATTAAAATTAGGTGTACTGACATATTTTTGTTCAATCACATTTTTTTCTGTAAACAAAGACAAAATTCGTCTAGGTGTTCCAATGATAATTTGTTCTGTTCCAAGTTTGTTACACGAATGATTTGTTTCATAACACCCTTTTTCTTTGTGAAATGCGACGGTAATTGTAGTATCCATGACCAAACTACATACAAATTCATACATATTATGTGCATCAGCATTATTTTGAGATAACATTATTGCTTGCACACAGGGAACATGAGTATTTACTGATGATGCCACTGTTGCACTAAGAGTAAGTAATGTTCCTGTTCCAGCAGGTGAATCAATAATGATAGATTTATGATGATTTTTGATCAAGTCGTCAATTATTGTTTGCGAATGGTGTGGAACTTCAAATCCTAATGTAAAAATGTTGTTGCAAATTTTATCATCTAAAAATTTCATATTTTCAAATTTATCATTATAAGCGAATTCATCATCCGAATCAGAGTCGTCACCCGAATCAGAGTCGTTATCAGAATTATCATCTGATTCACCATCTAAACCAGAATTATTATCTGATTTTAATTCCATATCAATAGATTTGGTTGTTTCAATATTAGTTAGCATTGAATGATATGTATTTTGTATATTTTATATAATTTTTATTTGTCAATTTTTATCGCAATGGTTTATGTCTTGTCCACATTGTAACAATGTATTTTGTGTGATCGTTGATTATTGGTTTTCCAGAATGTATTGTATTGAAGTGTTTGTTTCCAAGAATATCTGTATTTTCCCAACAGACAAGTTTTCCACATTTGGGTTGAATAGAATTTCCATACAAAAATGTTGTTGATCCACCATTTTCCTTTGGAACAGTATTCAAATATAATAACGCTGTGTAACGTCTTTGATTTGAAACTGTGTGTCCAAAATAATCATGATGATATTTGTATTCTTGATTTTTATCATATTTTGTCACCTGAATTGTTTCAAAATATTCTGATTTTACATTTAATAATTTTCCAACTTTTCTTTTTAATAAATCAATTGTAGAATTATCTCCATCTCGAAATGCCATTGTAGAAGATGTTCTATTCTTATTTTCTACTCTACCATTTTTTGTACTTATTCCGGATTTTCTAAATTGAGTTGATGAATTGATGATTGATTTGCATGATTTAGGATCCAAGAAATTGTCATATATTTTGATATTCGGACTTGTAATAAAATATGATTTTGCATAAATTATCAAAAACATAATTGATAAAAATAAAATAAATTTATAAACAATCGATTTCATTACATTTGATTAGTATTTTCTTTTCGATTTTGTTTGAAAAAGCTTTGCAGTTAATTTGTCGCATTTTTCCTTTGTCAGACTATTAACATCAATGTCTCTTAACTGAAAAAATTTACATTTCTTTCCTTTAGTAACTTGTATAAATTGACCAGTATTAGATTCTTTAACAACATAATTTTTTCCAAATGTTTTAATTACTTTTGTCGCAGGTCGATTTAATCTATCTTCAATCATTTTTATTGCTTCTTTTTCCTTTGGTTTAGTCATTGATTTAATCCAAAGCTTTTTTCCTTCAATAGTTACAAGAAGAAATGTGCCTGCCTTAATTTTTACATACTCAACATCATTGCCTTTATACTTACAGATAATTGTATTATTGTCGAATGATTTCGCAGATATTTCATATTTTTTCTCAACCCTGGTAATTTGAGGTTTCAAATTGTTCCAAAAATCATGAAGAATATCGATCCAATTTACCTTATTTGAGACAATATCACTTAATTGATTTTCAAGATTTGCAGTAAATTTTAAATTCATCATTTGTGGAAAGTTTTCTTCTAAAAAATCATTTATTAATATTCCCAATGGGGTTGGAACAAGACGTTTATTTTCACTACCAACATTTAAAACAACAGTTTCGCTTTGGACAGGATTTTTTCTAGAACGGTCAAATGTCATTTGAATTGTGTTAATTGGAACGCCATCTGTGTTTTCCATTCTGACATAATCTTTGTCTTGAATTTTACTAATAAATCCACAAGTTGTAGCGGGACGTCCAATACCTATTTGCGTGACAGTTTTGACCAACTGAGATTCCGTATATCTTGATGGTGGATTTTTAGTTTTTTCTTTTATTGTCATTTTATTCATGGATATTATACTATTGTAAAAATTTTCGTCACTTGGTAAAATATCATCAATTCTATCTTCACTATCACCAGATTCTTCATTATTTTTAAAGTTTTCCAAATCTTCTTTGCTATATATAGCCATATAGCCTTTAAAAATATATCCACTTTTGTTACCAATCATGCGAAAACTCCTTTCACAGCCCATACTATATGGAATAAATGGTATATTACATGATTCTACTTGTGCTTTAGACATTTGTGATGCAACAGTTCTTTTCCAAATTACTTCGTATAACTTTTTTTGATTTTCATCCAAAGTAGAAAGATTGTTTGTTAAACTTGTTGGTCTGATAGCTTCATGTGCTTCTTGAGCATTTTCAATTTGTTCCGAATATTGATGACGATTACTAAATTCATTACCAAATTTCTTTTTGATTAACTTTTCACATCCATTTAATGCTTCTTCAGACAACATTGTAGAATCGGATCTCATGTACGTAATAAATCCTTTTTCATATAGTTTTTGAGCAACATCCATGATTTGTTTTACTGGCCATCTCAATCCATTTGCTGCAGTGCATTGTAACGTTGCAGTAGTAAATGGAGGCTTTGGAGATTTCATAAATGTTCGTCTTTTAATCATACCAATTTCCCAAACATATAATGGAGCATGTGATACTATATCTGCAACCATAGTTGTTGAACATCTTGTTGATGGAAGCACCATTTTTTTATGGTTACTGTTTGCCAAATAGGTTTTAATAACTATATCATCGTTTAATACAAATTCTCCAGTTCCTTCAAATGTTAATGAATGACTAGATAATAATGCTTTATTAACTTTACGATCTTGTTCAATAATAAGTTTAACAATTGTACTTTGAACTCGACCACATCCCAATTTTTTGTTTTTTCCTACACCAGGAATTCTTTTTAATAGCTCGGATAATCCATAACCAAACATTCTATCCATGTATCTTCGAGTCTTTTGAGCATTTATTTGATGATTACATAGTTTTGTAGGATGTTCTATTGCATATTCGATTGTCTTTTTTGTTATCGCATTAAATGATATTCTTTCGTATTCTTTGGTATGGAATAATTTCAACAATGATTCTCCAATAAATTCCCCTTCCCTATCTTGATCAACTGCCAATATAAGTTTCTTGCATTTTTTATATGCATCAAGTAGCTTTTTATTATTTTGAGAACTTTTTGGGTAAAATTTATATTTTGGTTTAAAATCATTATCAAAATCTAAAGCCATTGTATCTGGATCTAAATCCATAATATGTCCATATGACGCCAATACTTTGTAATTTTTGGGTAAAATAGCCTCAAGTTTACCAATTTTGAATGGAGATTCAACAATCACAAGATATTGCATTAATAAATTATTATTTATTTCTATGAGTAATAATTTTCAAATTTTCCTGAAAAAAATGATAATTTTAGTGTTAAAAACTAATAAATAATATAAGGTAATGTGGACAGAAGAAGAGATATACAATGAATTTCATGAATCATGGCATCCAGTAGTAGAAATTTATATGCGTAAGATTAAAAAAGCATTAAACAAAAGTGGGACTATTTATCCTCCACCAGAATGTATTTTTAGAGTATTTCAAATGCCAGTGGAAGAAATTAAGGTGATAATCTTGGCTCAAGATCCATATCATGGTAATGGTCAAGCAACAGGGCTAGCATTTGATTGTGCAAATAATAAGGGACCGATCCAGCCATCATTAAGAAATATATTCAAAGAAATTAACAATGAATTTCCGAAAAGAAAATATAATCTTAAAAGTGGTTGCATTGAAAGATGGTTTAATGAATCAAATATATTTTTACTAAACTCAGCATTAACTGTTAGAGAAGGAGATCCAGGTTCCCTAATGAAATTCTGGTATGATTTTACTGATGCAATAATTCAATTCATTGCAGATTACAATTCAAAATGTGTATTTTTATTAATGGGATCTCCTGCTAAAACAAAAAGTAGATTTATTGCTGATAAAGATAGAATCGTTTCTTGCACACATCCATCACCTATGTCTGCACATAGAGGGTTTTTTGGAAGCGGAGTGTTTATTGAAATTGAAAACCTTGTTGGTGAAATTGATTGGTCAATTTAGGTTAGCGAATTATTAGTTTATTAGTTTATTTTTAGTATATTACATGTCGTTACATATAATATTAAATTAAGATTAAATGGAAGTCTCGGCGACTTATTCCCTGTCCATACAGAACATGTACACCTCAGAAATCAAAACATTTTATTTAAAATGTATAGTTTGTGTACAACATTGTTACAGATAATTGTTTATATTATTTTTTAATATTATTTTCTTTCCAACGCAAGTTTTTGTAACGCAGCAAAAATAGACGGATCCATGTTTTTGGGAGCAACCGTAATATTATTGTCAATGATAAATTGAATACATTTTGCTTTATATTTATTTGCAGATCTTATAAAATCTTCATCTGTTTTTTCTGGCATTAAAATAACACAGATATTTTTATATATTGTCAAATAAATTTATACTTGCTTAAATCTACAATGTAATTTGTCAATGAATGAGGAAATACGTGAATTATTTCATGAAAGCACCATGGGAATTGGATTTTAAATAATGTAATGTTGTATGCAAATACTAATTTTTTTTATTCGTGAAATAGAAT
>Ga0257127_1000796_pt1 | contig 25192 bp, 22 predicted proteins | sample SI060_135mmetaG_FD_190152 | JGI IMG/M metagenome (GOLD analysis project Ga0257127, IMG submission 190152) | Marine microbial communities from Saanich Inlet, British Columbia, Canada - SI060_135m | ecosystem: Environmental > Aquatic > Marine > Inlet | place: Canada: British Columbia | collected... | reverse complement strand
ATAAATGAGTAGATTTCAAGTTGAGGAAATTGCTAGAAAGAAGCGAGAAAGGGAAGAGCAAAAAGAAAGTGCCATTAAACGCGCATTAGATTATATGGAAAGAAAACCTGACGCACCGAGAAGTAGAGTAGCAGAATATGCCGGTGTTTCAGAATTTACCTTAAATAAATGGGGTGTTAAACTACCAAAACCTATCACTGCAAAACAAAGAATCAAAAAAAGTCCATGGAGCAAGGGACATATGATATGAGTGACGAAATAGATGACGCTAATGACGAGGTTCAAAGACAGTTAGATGCAACACTGTCTAATGTCAAGACCGAAGTTCCTGATAATGATACAGGTAGATGCATTTGGTGTGATAAAGCTTTGAGTGACAAGAGAAGATGGTGTTCTCCTATATGCCGTAATGAACATGAATATTATGCGAGTAAGCTATGACAATTATTAAAGAAGATAATAGAGTTGGCCCCGCGGTTTGTTGCGGGTGTGGTAAGGACGCAAAGATTAACCACGGGGGCAAGTGGTATTGCTCAATAGAATCAGACATGGGCGTCTATAATATTAAAGGGTTTTGTATAAAAGAGAGGAAAAATAATGGAAAAAGTTTATGATATATGGATTGATTTAAATAAAGAATTAATGACGGTAAGAGCAGAAAACTTAACAGAAGCTTTACAAGAAACAAAAAAAGAATTAAATAAAATAATTGATAGTATTACTGAAGAAGACCTAAAGAAAGAAATAGATACCGACAGGGGGTTGTATTATTATCAATTTCAAGAAAGAAAGAAAGATACATATGACAACACAGATATTGTCATATATGACAGTTTAGATTATTCATATGTGGATGGTAAAAAATATGATGATTTTTCAGGCTATGATTTGTTTAATTGGGAAAACCCTGAAGTAGAACACCTTGTAACTCATGGTGTTTGTTGGTGTTGTGATGTCATAATGCCGAAGAAAAATATAAAATGGGATTTAGAAAAGATATGTAAAGAGAAGAATTTAAATCACGAGTATCTTGAGGACATCCTTCCTATTTGTAATACATGTATTACCGATAAAAAATATATGAGTGAGTACAACAGAATTAAAGAAATTGATGAAGAATTTAAAGCGAAAGGGACAACTTGAATCTAGTAACGATTGACTTTGAAACATTTTACGATGTGGGATTTAGTCTATCTCGAATGACAACTGAAGAGTACATCAATGATGAGCGGTTCCAAGTCATTGGTGTAGCAATAAAAATAGATGACGGAAAAACTGAATGGTATGCCGGAGAAGAGGCAGTAGCAAAAGCTATAGCTGACATCGCATGGGCCGATGCAATGTTATTGTGTCACAACACTTTGTTTGATGGCGCTATTCTTAAATGGAAGTTTGGTGCAGAGCCGATGAAATACCTGGACACCCTGTGTATGGCGAGATCTATACACGGAGTGGATGCCGGGGGTTCACTTAAAGCTTTGGCTGAACGTTACAAACTAGGAGAAAAAGGCACAGAAGTCTTGGATGCTAAAGGTAAACGCATAGAAGACTTTCGCGACCATGAGCTACGCCAATACGGAGTGTACTGTAAGAACGACGTGAAGCTCACTTATGGTTTATTCAAAGAGCTCGCTATTAACTATCCGGCTAGTGAACTTAGACTTATCGACATCACGTTAAGAATGTATATATTACCCGGGTTACAGTTAGATAAAGACGTACTTGTGGATAGATTGAAAGAGGTCAAGAGTGAAAAGCTTAATTTGTTACAGGCACTTGCGGATAAACTTGAATGTGAAGTAGAAGAAGTGCGTAAAAGATTAGCAAGTAATAAACAGTTTGCCGATGTGTTAGAACAGTTAAATGTGTTAGTACCAATGAAGACAAGCCCAACAACAGGGGAAGAAACTTACGCCCTAGCAAAAGGAGACCAAGGGTTTTTAGCTTTATGTGAACACCCGAATGCTTTTGTACAAGAGCTATGTACAGTAAGACTCGGCACTAAATCTACGATTGAAGAAACTCGCATAGAGCGGTTCATTGGTATAGCTGAACGCAACCGCAATCAACTCCCTATACCCTTGAAATATTATGGCACACATACAGGACGTTGGGCTGGTTCAGACAAAGTAAACTTCCAGAACTTACCGTCACGCGACAAGAAACAAAAGGCATTGAAGAACGCCATTCTCCCACCAGACAATCACGTGATTATAAATTGTGACTCTTCACAAATCGAAGCTCGTATACTAGTCTGGTTTGCCGGACAGCATGATGTACTTGAACAGTTTAAAAGGGGGGAAGACGTGTATTCAGTGTTTGCCTCTAAGGTTTATATGAAGTCTGAAGTAAATAAGACTGAACGGGCCGTAGGTAAGACTTGTATCTTGGGATTAGGTTATGGTACTGGTGCAAAGAAACTGCGAGATGTATTAAAGATTAATGCGGGTGTAGATATGGCTGAAAAAGAAACAAAAAGTTTAGTAGATTTATACCGAAAAATAAACCACGAAGTGGAAGGGCTTTGGAAGGAGTGTGATCGAGCCTTGAAATTTATGGCGTCTTGGCCTAAAGATAAACCTGTTTATTATTTAAGCAAAGTGAATTGTGTATTGGTTACTCCGGAAGGATTAAAACTACCTAACGGATTGTATCTACGCTATCCAAACTTAGAGCTAAAGAATAATGGGTATACTTATATATCAAGACGAGGCGAGATTAGTATTTGGGGTGGAGTAGTGGTGGAGAATGTAGTTCAAGCTTTAGCTAGGATAGTTATTGGGGTGCAAATGATTACTATTAATAAGAGATATAGACCACTGCTTACTGTGCATGACGCAGTGGTGTGCGTTGCGCCGGAGGCAGAAAAATATGAAGCATTACGTTTTATTATGCAGACTATGAATAAAGCACCGTCATGGGCAAAAGGCTTGCCGGTAACGTGTGAAGGGGATTTTGGTAAAAACTATGGCGAATGCTAAATACTATTTTAAGATACCTGACGAGTCGATAGCTTCGGAGATGATGTACCTTCGAGCAATTACTGCACGTAAGGAGTCGTGGTTTGACTATTATAATTTTAAAGCTATAGAAGTACAAGATGATTGGGTAGTTGATCCTTGGTGGAAATACTTATACAGAGCACACCCATTTAAAGCCGGGATTATTAAGTTGGAGGCTAACACATATTATGATTGGCACATCGATACTGATAGAGGAGTCGGGGTAAACATGTTGTTAAATAACTGGGACAAAAGCCATTGTATGTTTAACCCAAATTTAAAACTCGGGGCAAATGTAGCACTTGGTAATGTAAAAGGCGAGTTTATTGAGTTAAAGTACAAGCCCCAAAGGTATTACTTATTTAACGCACAAGTTACACACACGGTGTATAATTTTGAAGAGACTAGGTATTTATTAAGCGTAGATTTTGAAGAGGATAGAACTAAATTAACTTATAATCAGCTACTTGCGGAGATGAAGCGCGAGCGTTGGTGGGAAAAAGGATAAATAATGTTGCACGAAATGTATGATGGGCTAATGATAATGGATCACTTTGACGATTGTATTATTGGAGTGGTAAAAGGAATAGATTCAGAAGACAAAGTTTGTTATAGCTATGATAAAGTAATTGCAAAGTTGATGCGCGATGACGAGATGGAAGAGATAGACGCGATAGAATACTTTGAGTACAATATGATAGGCGCATATGTTGGGGAAAATACCCCTTGTTTTTTATTTAAGGAAAATGATTAATGGCTAAGATTAAACAAACGGAACAAGTAAGAGAACCCATACATAAACGAACGAGTCAGGGCGGACGAGTAGCCAAGACTTCTACTATGAATAAAAGCTTTCGTAATTCGTTTAAAAAATACAGGGGTCAAGGACGTTGAAGACCATTGTCCATGTTAATCAACATGTTATAAAGTCAAACAGAAAGAACAAGGTAGAAGAACCTGTATTGACTGTTAAGACATACAAGAGCAACACCTATGCGCATGAAGTAAATATAAAAGGGGACTCTAAAGTAGTATATAGCCCAAACAAACCACTATCATGTGGTGCACATGTTTGGATAGAAACTCAATCAGAAGTGGAGATAGTTAGATAGTGGCTGATTTTACGTGGAGCTTTTCTTCCCTAAAGGAGTACATCAACTGCCCTAAAAAATATCAAGAAGTAAGGATATTAAAAAACTATTCATTCATAGACACCCCTCAAACTATTTATGGGAAGGAAGTTCATGAAGCACTAGAACTTTATGTCAGAGATGGTAAACCTCTAGCTAAAAACTATATGCGCTTTAAGAAAATGGTAGACACGTTGGTGGCTATACCCGGAGTTAAATACCCCGAATATAAAATGGCCTTAACTAGAAAGATGGAGCAGTGTGATTTTGACGACGACAACAGATGGGTAAGAGGTATAGCCGATTTGGTTATTGTAGATGGTGACAAAGCTTTTATCATTGATTACAAGACGGGGTCGAATAGATACCCAGACACTAAACAATTAAAACTCATGGCACTCATGGCGTTTGTTTGTTTCCCTGAAGTTAATAAGATAAAAGCCGGACTATTATTTTGTATGAAAAATAGTTTTGTTCAAGAGTCGTATACTAGAGACGGCATACATAAAGCTTGGAGATCCTTTGAACAACCGTTAGATCGGCTAACAATGTCTTATGATAAAGATGAATGGGTACCTAACCCTACGCCACTGTGCGGATGGTGTCCTGTCGAGACATGCGAACACCATAAGCCTAGACGTTAATGCATAAAAAACGGGCTGCCTGTGTTGTTTGTGGGGATAAATTTACTACTACTCACCCAAAGTATTTGACATGCTCTAAAAAATGTCGGGACGTAAACAAAGTTAATCGTCGATACCAAAGGATGAACAACGATTGGGCCGCTTACTTTAAACACTTACTGTCCAAAAAGAAAGACTCTCCCTTAACTGTTGATCAGTTAATATACAAAGTGGCTGGGCAAGATTATAAATGTGTGTTGTCTGGAATAGAACTTACGTGCATCCGAGTGCGAGGAAAAGTTATGCAGACCAATGCAAGTATAGATAGAATTCATGCGGGAAAAGAGTATAATTACGATAATATACAGATAGTCTGTAGAGCCGTGAACTCCTTTCGGGGTAACATGGAAGTAGAAGAATTTATTTTTTGGTGTAAAGAGGTAGCTAATCATGGCGTATGTAAATAAAAAAAGGCCTTATAAGAAAGAGTATCAGCAGCAAAAGAATCGCGAAGAACACCCCAATCGTATGGAGCGCCAAAAGCTTAGACGCAAAGTAGATAAGAATGGTAAAGACGCTAACGGCAATGGTGTGGCAGATAAGAGAGAGGGTAAAGATTTAGCTCACAAAAAACCTCTATCAAAAGGTGGTAGCAACAAAGACGGTTACACAGTTCAATCAAAATCTAAAAACCGATCGTTCAAAAGAAATTCAGATAGCTCAATAAAAAACAGACAATATCTAGTAAATAAATAAAATATAGCTTGACTTGTATTTAAATAGCGTCCATACTGTTATTTCAATGAGAGGACATTATGGAAATACTAGAAAACGTAGCTGTTAAGTTAATGGTGCCAAACGCAGTGGTGCCCGCGATACAAGGGCGCATTAAAAAATTTAAAGTTTTAGAGACCGGCGAGACAATGTCTGACGTTGTTATTCGATGGGGTCTAGATGAGATGACGTTATTATCTGATTTATTAAACTTTAAAAAATTCCCACCTTCACCTATTACTCGTGACTATAAATGGTCAGGAAGATTTCAACCTTTCGATCATCAAAAAGTTACTTCGGAATTTTTTAGTATAAACCGTAGAGCGTTTTGTTTTAATGAAGCCGGCACCGGTAAAACTTCTAGTGTGTTATGGGCTTCTGATTACTTAATGAATGAAGGCAAGATTAAAAGAGTCTTGGTAATTTGTCCACTATCAATCATGACATCTGCGTGGAGGAATGATATATACAACACTTGTATACACAGAACTCCCGGGGTAGCTTACGGTTCTGCCGAAGATCGTCGCGCTATTATAAGTAATACTCAGTACGAATTTGTAATCATTAATTATGATGGGGTAAACATTGTTAGAGAGGATATAGCGGATGCCAACTTTGACTTGGTTGTGGTAGACGAAGCCAATGCTTACAAGTCTGTGACAACTAAACGGTGGAAAACATTAGCTAAAATACTTAAGCCTGAGACTCGTTTATGGATGATGACCGGGACTCCGGCATCTCAATCTCCAGAAGATGCGTTCGGTTTAGCCAGACTCGTATGCCCCCACCGTGTACCTAAATTTAAAACAGCGTGGCGTGACAAAGTTATGAATCAGATTACTAGGTTTAAATGGATGCCCAAAAAGAATAGCCAAGAATTAGTGTTTAATGCCTTGCAACCCGCTATACGTTTTGCTAAAAACGATTGCCTTGATTTACCAGACGTAACTTATCAAACAAGAGAGGTACCGCTTACGCCACAAGTAGAGAGATACTATAAGAAACTGAAGAAAGAAATGATTATTGAAGCAGCCGGGCAAGAGATAACTTCAGTAAATGCAGCTGCAGCTATGACAAAACTATTACAGATTTCTGGAGGCGCAGTATATACCGACGACCATCAAGTTGTGCAGTTTGATATTAAACCTAGACTGAGAGAGCTTGTGGATACTATAGAACAGACAGCGCATAAGCTTTTGGTATTTGTACCATACCGACACACTATAGATATAGTGGCACAACATTTAGAAGAACATAACATTACTACTCAAATTATTCACGGGAGTGTGTCGGCTCACAATCGCACACAAATTATTAAAGAGTTTCAAAATGCCCACGACCCAAGAGTCTTGGTCTTACAACCACAAACCGTAGCGCATGGTATTACGCTTACACGAGCAGACACTGTAGTGTTTTGGTCTCCTGTGATGAGTGTCGAAGTCTACATACAATGTATAGCGCGGATTGATCGGGTGGGACAAAAGAACAAGATGACGGTAGTACACTTACAGGGTTCGGCAATTGAGAAAAGGATGTATGCAATGCTACAAGGTAAAGTAGATAGGCATATGAATTTAGTTGATTTATATAGAGAGGAGATAGGACTATGAATAAAATAGAGAAATTAGAAAGGGAAAGAACAGACTTAAAGAACAAATATTATGAAGAAACAAAAGCAATAACTGAGAAAATAAAACATGCGCAGTGGGTAAAAAGAAAAGCATCTCTTGATGCGCGCGAAAAGAAAAAATTATTGGGGGTAAAAAGAGATGAGCAGATTAAAGAAGAATATGATAGGGGAGAAATTACACATAAAAAACTAGGAGCTAAATATAATTTGTCTGGCTCAAGAGTTCGTTGCATCATACAAGCAGTTGAGCGACGACAGCGAGCTCAAAGAGTTTGGAAACAAAAACGCAAAGAGATAAGGGGGTTAAAAAAAGAGTTACAAGATGGTAATAATGATACAACTCCGTTCGGGAATCAACTTGTAACTTATGACATTTATTTTTTAAACATGAATGTTAGAACGTCGAATTGTCTTAAAGGGGTAGAGATTTATACTATTGGTAGCTTAATTCAAAAGAGCGAAAGGGAGTTATTGAGGGCACCTAACCTAGGTAGAAAGACTTTAAATGACATTAAGTATACATTGGATGATTGGGGACTTAAATTAAATACAAAAATTAATAGAGAGGAGATAGGACTATGAGTGGAGTAAAAGTAAATTCCTTAGTGAAAGCTTATTTGGCTATTAGATTAGAGCGAGATAAGTTAGCTAAGAAATATCAGCAAGAAGATAGCGAACTTAAAGATCAGATAAGTAGATTGGAGAGTGCCATGCTAGAAACTTGTGATGACATTGGTGCAGAAACATTACGCACCGAAAGCGGTACAATTATTAAAACCCTTAAAGAAAACTACATATGTGGGGATTGGGATAACTTTAAAACTTATGTATTAGAAAACCAAGCTTTAGAGTTATTACAGCAACGCATTAGTCAGACAAACTTTAAGGAGTTTCTAAGTACACGAGAGGAGGAGGGACTCCCTCCTGGTATCAGTACGATGAGAGAGTTTAAAATAACTGTACGTAAACCAACTAGTAAATAAGGAGAATGACTATGGCTCAACAGCCTGTAACATTTACAACACCTCAAGGTGTTGCGCAATACCCTTGGTTATCTAAACCGGATACTAAATTTTCGGAAGAGGGCGACTATAAAGTAAATCTTATTATAGCCAAAGAAGAGGCATTACCTGCGTTAAAATTAATTAATCAAGTGTATGCTGAGAACTATGAAAAAGAAGTTAAGAAAGCGAAGGGGGCTGAAATTAAGAAAGCACCCCCTCCATTTTCCGAAGAGCTTGATGATGCTGGTCAACCTACTGGTAACATCATACTTAAGTTTAAATCAAAAGCAGCGTACAAGCCAGCTATCTTTGATGCTAAGGGTATCCCTATGATAGACAGTAATATTTGGGGTGGCTCGGAGTTAAAAGTAAATGGTTCAGTTGCCGCATACTACACCCCTTTGATTGGCGCCGGAGTCGCTTTAAGACTTAGAGCCGTTCAAGTTATTCAGTACGTTGAGGGTGGCTCAGGTAGCGCTGATCGTTTTGGCTTTGAGGTTGTTGCCGGCTATGAACATAAAGCGGTAGAAACTTTTGAAGAGGTGACAGCTACAGAAGAAGCGCCTGTCGTTAAAGAAGACGAGCCAGTAGTTAGATCTGACGGTAAGATACCGCCGAAACCCGCTGACGATTTGTCAGACATTCTTAAACAGTTTGCAGAGGAATAACTATGCCAAAAAAATATAGCCCAGAGTTTTTAATAGAGCTTAATACTTTTGACAAAGATAGACCCGGAGTTCAGTTAGCGAAGGCCTGTGTAAATGCAGACCTTCCTATCACTGAAGTCGCTAAAGTTTTTGAGGTGTCTCGGATGACTATTCATAGTTGGTTCCGAGGATCTCCTATTAGAGATAAGAACTGTATTAAAATTAAAAAATTTTTAAAAGCACTTAATGAAGCGTGGGACGATCAGTTTGAGAATCATACAGATACTCTACCGTTGTCGCATTTAAAATTAGCTAAAGAATTTTTGAATACTAAAATAGTCCCTAAATTAGGGGTTGAAGATTAATCCGATAAGAGTAGAATAGATAACGCTCCGAAGGTTTTAAAAAACCGCACATTAGTGTGGGGGCGTCTTGTCGACTAAAAAAGTAAAGGCAAATATGTTAAACGAATTTTATAGCAAAGCATTACCCGATGAAGGTATTTATTGCATAGCTTATAATAAACCAAACACAAAACTTTTTAATCAAGCATTCGCACAAACTCTAGATGAAGCCGTCAATTTAATAGACAAGTACAAAGAACACCACAATACTTTTATTGCTATGGGCACTTTTGAAACTCAAAAGCGTGAAGCGGCTCGTACTAAATTTATTAAATCTTTTTATCTTGATTTAGATGTAGGTGAGAATAAAGAATACGCATCTCAAAAAGAAGCACTACTAGCGCTAGGTGATTTTATTGAGAAGACCCAGTTACCCATGCCTGCTATTGTAAATAGTGGTAATGGCATTCACGTGTATTGGTTTTTAAAACATCAGATTACAGGGGAAGAATGGAAACCTTTAGCTGAAAGACTTAAAAAGTTTTGTATGAGTATGGGATTAAAGATTGATCCTTCTGTAACTGCAGACTCAGCGCGCATCTTAAGATGCCCTGACACAAACAATTATAAATCAGAACCTCCCAGACCTACCTTGATACTAAAGGATGCACCTGTATACGAACTCAAACGTATTATGAGTTGCATTGAGAGTAAAGAAGTTTCGCTTGAAGAGCTAGTGACACATCAGAGTTTTACTGAAGAAGAAAAGAAACTAAAGTATGGGAATATTGAAAACAAGTTTGAGGTGTTATTAAAAAACAGCGTTAAAGAAAATGATCAAGGTTGTGCTCAAGTAAAATACTATATTGATAATGTTAAGAGCACACCCGAACCTGTGTGGTGGCGAGTTATATCACTTATTCAAAACTCTGTAGACCGAGACAAATGGGTTCATATATTATCCAAAGATCATCCGGGATACTCCTATGAAGAGACAGAAGAAAAATCTTTATCCACTCAAGGTAAACCTCACACATGTGCAGACATAGATAATAACAACCCTGGCATTTGTACGAAGTGTCCTCATTGGAAGAAGATTTCTACTCCATTGCAGTTATGTAAGGTGCCCATCAAAGCAGAGGTGGTTGAGGCAGCTGCAATAGAGGGTGAGGTTATTACAATACCTAAAAAAGAGAAAAACAGATTACCTCAAACTTTAGACGATAAAGGCTATTGGATAGGGAAAAATCATGGAGGGGTATACAGGACTGTTACAGTACACGATAAAAAAGGAGGGGCGTCTTTTGAGGATCAGATACTAATATACGACTATGAAATGCTTGTAGTCAAACATTTAAAAAGCTCTATAGATAAAAACTGTTTACTCGTTAATGTGTACCACCCGCATGATGGGCTATTAGAATTTATTTTGCCCATGAAGACAGTATACGACCCTACAGAGCTAAGAAAAATATTAACAAGTCAGGGAATTTATTATCAATCTAAACAACAAGAGGATTACATTATGAAATATTTTATAGATTACGCAACAGATATGCAACGCAAGGGTAAGCTTGACACCATGTATGATCAGATGGGTTGGAATCAAGACAAGAGTTCGTTTGTTTTAGGGAGAAAGGAATTAAGAAGGGATGGTACGGAGAAAGACACCCCTATTTCTAACCTGGCTCAAACTATTGCCCCCTTCTTAACGCAGAGCGGCACCTATGCAAACTGGCGAGCTGCGGCACAAAAGCTTAATCAACATGGATTAGAGATGCATATGTTTACTATGCTGTGTGGTTTTGGTTCTATCTTAATGGAGTTTTCTTCTACTGCGGGGGTTGCTATTTCTTTGACAGGAGAATCAGGTTCAGCTAAAACAGGCGCATTGAAAGCGGCGACTAGTATATGGGGAGAACCGGAAAATGTATATGCCACGACTACTACCCCATTAGCTTTACAACAAAGATTTTTGACACTGCACAGCTTACCTGTAGGGTGGGATGAAGTAGGCAATAGGAGCGCATATCATATTTCTGATTTTGTTTTAGGTGTATCTTCAGGAAAAGCAAAGCTTAGGATGCAAGCATCAACTAACCAAGAACGTAACGTAGAAGCACCTGCATCTGTGATAGCAATACTAACCTCTAATCACTCATTGATTGATAAATTAAAACAGCTTAGGGCTAACCCTAATGGAGAGGCGGCTAGGTTGATTGAATTTACAGTCCGAAAACCTAAAGCATTTATGGATGATGCCCGTATCGGAAAAGAAATCTTTGATGTATTTAACTCTGACTATGGGTGGGCCGGTCCTGATTTTGTAAAAGCAGTTTATGCTTTTGGCGATACACCTAAGATTAAAGCTAATCTTGCTAAATGGGAACAACGTTTTGTAGAAGATTTTGGTAATGATACTGCATATCGTTTTTATGAAAATTTAGTAGCCGTGACTATGACTGCAGGAGAGATTGTAAATGAGGCTAATATTTTAACAATAGATGTTGAAAGAATTTATAAATTTATTATTGGTGAGATGATTACTATCAGGGATGAAGTAGTTAAAATTAATGATCAAGATTATGAGGATATTTTAGATACTTATATGAATACTAATCTAGATAAGCAACTTGTATTTAGAGATGGTAAGATGGAGTCGGCCCCTGATAGACAACTTACTATTCGTATAGACCACGATAAAAACTTTATTTACTTATCTAAACGAGACTTTGATCAGCATTTAGCTGAGCTTACTATAAGTACTAAAGAGTTTGTCTACCAAATGAAACAGTTAGGAGTAGATATTGAGGCGGGCTCGGGTGTAAAACAACGCATGACGGCCGGATGGCAAGACGTTTCTAAAGCAGCTACGTCAGTGTATAAAATTGCAATAAGTACATTAGGTGCAAAAGTTGAGATAAAAAATGCGGCTACACAATGATCCTGAATGGGTGTTGCCGTTTTCATCTATGGAGCCCGGAGATAGTTTTTTTATTCCCACAGTAAAAGCGCCGGACCTTTTGTATGCGATTGAAAGTGGGGCTAAAAGAGCAAAGGTAAGAGTGAAATCGTTAGTAGTAGTAGAAGATAATCTAATGGGTGTTAGAACGTGGATGCTTAGCTAGCTACCCATTTTATCACGAACTGCGGTTTCAATTCTTTTGTTAAGAGTGATACCACCAACGCTATTATTGATTGAGTCTTCTTTATTTTTATAAGAACGTTTTAGAGTAGATCCAGTAATAGGGTTTGCACTTCCTATAGTGCTTCTATTGAAATCATTTATTTTATCCTGTACTTCTCTCATCATATCAAAGTCGCCGTTTTTACGGGCTAAGTAATGAGCAGTGAGTAACCCAGAACGTCTAGCATTAAAGTTTTTCTCTGCTTGTTTCATTGATTGATTACGCGCATACTGTAAAGAGAGGTCTTCATTAGTAAACCCAAAGATTTGTAAGAATCCATCAAGTGGGTTTAGTGGTACTATCTCTGCGCCTTTTCTATTTACTGCTCCTTCAGTAGCATATCTTATGGCTTTCATAGGGTTACGTGCAAAAGCCGGAAGCGTTTGTTCTACCCCGCGATATATATTACCTCGTGCCATATCTTGCAATCCTCGATTAACGCTTAGACCGTAAGAGAATGAAGGTCCTAAACCTTGTTCTAATACATACTGCATGAGTCCAACTTCAGATATACGACGAGGATCTTCTCGCCAAATTAAGTTAGCAAACCCAGTACGCGATGCAATATCTACATTAAGTAATTTATTAAGTGGGCCTCGGTATCCTATGTCTCCAAATATTTCTCGTGTAGATTCTTCAAAATCAAATGGCTCATCTTCATCACCAAACATTGCATACATTACTTCTGCTAATGCCTGAGTGAAGCCATATAATGGTGCGCCTTGAAGTCCTGCAAAAGTAAATGAGGCACCGTAAATACCTAATATTTGTTTTCTTGCTATATTTCTTACTTCTTTAGTTTCACCCCGATAAGCATCGTTAAACGCTTTAAATAGTAAATGCAGCATTGCATGACCGTAACGTTTAAAGGTGAACATTACTTTACCAAAATTTTCTTGGAAGAATCGCGGACCTATTTCAGGAAGTGCAGTACCATGTGATCTACGAGTAAGCTCTCTTGATTTTCGTTCAGCTACTTCAAAAGAAGCTCCTTTCTCTTTAGCCGCTAAATACCCGGCGATGTAAGTTACTTCTCGGTTCATTCGTTCTGTATTTTGAAACATCCAACCCATTAATGCATCAAACTTAGCTTTAGTACCTACAAAGTCTTTGGCATTTGTCTTACGCATTTCAGTAAGTTCGTAGCCTACACCCCTACGAAACACACTATTATCTATTCCGGTTTTGTAAAGCTGTTGTAAGTCTTCTGGTAAATCTGTTCGTAGTTTACCGTCTTTCATTCCAAAAGATTGATCTGGTAAAAAACCTCGGTTACTATCTTTGCCACCACCAAAGTAATAACTAAAAGCTTGCCCCATTACTCTATTAGCCATACCAAACCCATACTCTGCAACAAGTGTTGGGTAGACAATAATAGCTAACTGAGTGGCGTTAACCAATGCAGAAGACACATTACCAGCAATAGAAGTAAGATAACTTAAGTAAGCAAACCTAGAAGATATTGGGCCGGCTACAGGATTATGAAAAAAACTTTTAGAGTCTTCAAGTCTTTCCACAACTGAACTAAGCGAAGTTTGTAAGGAAGCGTCTTTGGGATTGGTGGGATCTAAATCTGCTTGCATCGTAGCGTTCTCAGTACCAACGTCCGCTATATTTTCATTAATCTCTGGAATATATTTTAGGTTAGCAACTTGAGTTGCCATACGTGCACCTAGATCAATAAAGCCACCTACTAAGTCTTCGACGTAACCCCCTGTACCAAGTCTTTGGCGTGATTGTTGCTTAATCGATTGAGACGGAAGAGCATCTAAAAATAACCCAGCCACTTCTTTAATCACAGCCTCGTCTACTAAAGGCTTTCCTTCTTCATCTGTCTTTTGCAAAATGCCCGTCACTTCCTGCATTATACCGACAGCTCCCTCGCCGCTTACCCTAAATGATTTATTTTCAGGATCTATTTCTGCTTTTAGTACAGTAATCCCGTCAGCGCTTTCTTGTCGAATAGCCGCTTCTACATACGCCGCTTTAGTTTCATACCTTGAAGTTTGAACTAAAGGTTGATACCTCTTAAACTCTTCTGCTTTTCTAAATGCTTTTTGATCCTTAGACTCATCAGAGTTTTCTATTTGCTCCATAATTTCATTGTGTTCAGTTAAATTTTCATTTGAAACATAAGATAAAACATAATCTCCGCGACGTCTAAACGGATGATAAAACTTTAATCTGTTTTCAGTAAATTCTTTTACTACTCTTTCCACTACTTCTTGAGCACTCTCATCTTTTTTAACAGCTTTTTCTGCCGCAGTTTTGTATGCGTCTAACAAGTTGTTACCGTATTGCTCAAACTTTTCAGTGTATGCTATAGACAATGCTTGAAGCTCTGGTGGTAAATTAAAAAACTTCATTACGTCAGGATCAGTAAAATTAGCTTGATCTCTTGGGTCAACGTCTCGTTCTGAAAGTTTGTAAGTAGTTTGCTCCCAAGTTTTTAACTGCCCATCTGTATACTTTCTACTTGTTGTTTTATCTGTCAGAACAACTTGCCCGTTATCATCTATTTTAACTTGTCCAGTTTTTTCGTCGTAGTCAATAAGTCGTCGTTCTTTTCCTTGAATAACATCCATACCTAAATTACCTAAGACATCTACTTCTGCACGTGTGGTCTCTACTTCTGCCGCACGGCGTTCTAACGTGTTCATAAGTTTTTTAATGCTTGGTAAATACTTATCATACAAATCAACCATAGCTTGTAGACCTAACATACCGGTCCAGGCTTTTTTAATCGATGTAGGTAATTCTAAAACTTTTTGCCAAACACCATCTATGTAATCTTTTGTAGGAAGAGGCAGTTTCTGTTGCAAGTCACCTGCATATTTAAATAACGCATTGTCTTGTGTAGGGTTAACTCCACCTGGAGGATTCTCTTTAGAGAACTGAATGTTTTTATTATCTACTCTTGATTCTTGAGTTGTTTTACTTTCTGTCGAAACTGATTCAGGTTGTCGCTCTCGTTGCTTAGCTGTATCCCTTTTTCTAGTGTCTCCAAGTATTCGGTCTTTTCCGGGTAGTCCTTTTTCCCTAGGCGTAACCATGTTTTTAGGTACGTTGTCAGCGCTAGTTTCTCGGATGCCATCTTTGAAGCGTTGTCCAATAAGTCGAGTAACATTTCTATCTCCTCCTTCAGTGTTTTTTAAAATTTCATGTGCAACTTTAATCATCTCAAAGTTTTTTTCTACGGCTTTAATAATTCTCTTTTCTACAGCACCAAAACTATTAAAGGGTTTATTTTTTTTAACAAATTGGTCAGCGGCTTTTAGTTTAAGAGTAAGTTTTTGCATTTCTTTTGCAAAATCTCCATCATGCGTTCTTTCTTGATAATGAGAAAGCTCATGTACCATTGTTCCCGCTATCCCATATCCTACTTCTTTTTGAAGTCTACGGGCGCTTTCTGATGTAACTATTTCAAACAAAGCATCTGCCATAAACGGATTAACAAAGGCTCCTTCAAACGGCACCTTTAAATTTACCCCCGTGTATTTGGTATCAATAGAAACACCAATGGTAGCCTTATTTAATTCTTTATAATTTCTTGTTGTATCTATTAATAAGCCAGCTTCTCCTAAACGAACTACTTGATCGCGTAATATAATAAAGGAAGCCCCAATCTCATTTATAAATGCATCAAAGCCTGTACGGTATTCTTTAAGAGTTCCTTCGTTCTCTACAATAGTTGGAAATGCTTCTCTCAATACTTCTTGAATGGGAGCAAAGCCAGTATTTTTGATGCCATCGTAAGCATTCGAATAGAAGCTGTCGCCATCTTTATAGACTCTTAATGTTGTTTCTGCATTATTATGTAATGCTATTTTTTTATGGTCAATTGCATCTTCTGGAATTACTATCTCCGCTGAACTAACAACAGCTTTTTTTAAATCTTCGGGTGTTCGGATAGGAACTTTTTGGTTTCCGATAACTATTTTTCCGTCTTTAATTTCAGGTTTTGTGCCTTCAGGAATACCTTTTTTTAAAAGGCCTTCTTTTTGTTCGGAAGATAATAGTATTTTTTTAGATACAGTAATATTTCCATCTCCGTCTAAAGTGTATTGTTCAATGCTACCAAAAGATATTGTATCGTCTTTTAATGATTGATTTTTGTGTAAAACATATAGCCCATTTTTAATAACTTTAATATCTTTCGCAGCTTGTTCTGTAAAGCTTCGTCTATCAGGGTCAAATGGATACGCAGGGTCTCCCGCTTTTACAGCGGGTTCAACATCCATATAGTATTCAAATGGAATCACCTCATCGTTAGGTCTTTCAAAGTCTAGTGGAATGTAGTCCTTAAATTGAAATAGACCGTTTGATAGTACGGTTACGTTCGGGTCAATGTCAGGGTTTTCATTTATACTTTTATATACTTTTACATTTCCCCATTCATATGGAACATCAAAAACAGGAATAAATTTATCAAGGGGAAAGTTCTGCCCTATACCTACTTTTTCGCCTTGCCCAGTTTCAAAAAAAGAGTCATTATTTAAGTCTACCCCACTTGTGGTTTTAAGAATTTCAAAAGTAACGTTTATATTTTGAAACAAAGGACTGTTTAATAACGATTCGTAGAAAAAGTCATCTAGTCTTTGGGACATATAAATTTCGTCCTCTACCCCTTTATTATTTATATAAGTTTTAGGAACAGTAATTGTAATTTGGGTACCGTGTCCTTCAGGAAACATAGCATCAAATTTTGCTTGTTCATTAAAATATTCTTCTCTAGTAAAAACGTCAATTGGAATACCTATTTTATCTTCGCTTACAAACGCTTCCATTAAAGTTTCGCCTGTAGTTCTTAAATTAGATATTTTTCCGTCTCGCATAGTAGTTACATTTATATCTCCAGAACCATATAAAAGCATAGCTTTTGCAAATCCAAACCCTCCTGCTGGTCCTTTATTGGTAATCTCTTTAAGAGATCCTCCAATTTCTAAAAATACGCCGCCTAAAGTTTCTTTGGTCATGCCAATCCCGTTGTCTCTCATAGTAATAGTGCGAGTATTTTTATTAACTTTAATATCAATATTACCTTGTTTTATTTTCCCTTGTTCAATTAAAGGTTTAATAGCATCAGCCGAATTCTGTAACATTTCTTTTACGACAGTGTTTGGCATGTTATCCATGTCTGATAAATATTTATTACGAAGCATACTTATAAAAGTTTTAAGATTAGCTTTTGCTTTGCCCATATATTTTTTAGACATCTGTACAGCTGGAGTATCTGATGTACTTGATGCCAGTGACTTACCAGTATTCTCTGCTAGAGAAACTCTTAAAGAGTTTAAGATCATGTCTTGTATGTCAACGTCGCTAAAACGATTGACGTCGTATATCCCCAACCTGCGTAAAAAGTTTTTGACTGCGCCTACCATACGCCTAAACAATGTGTTGTTAGGTGCACGCTCGCCTAGCTTAGCCATGACCTCTTGTAAGAAAGGCTTACTGTTCACTTCTAACTCTGGGTACAGCTCTTGCACTTCACCAAAGAGCGCATCTATATCTGCGTTTTGTTTTCTTAAAGTTTTAAGGCGATTTAATAATGCGGTGTAGTCTTTACCCACCATACGTTCCAACCCGTAATGCTCACCTATCTCATGTAATAATATGCGACGCCCTTGACCTTTTTGTATACGGTTAGCTACTAAATAAGATATGCCCGATTTTTTATCGAAGGCTCCATTAGCAGTTGAAGACATAGTAACATTAGCGGGCAACTGCTCTACGCTATCTACCACAACTAACCTACCACGCTCTTGCATACGGTTAACGTTGGGGCCAAACTCCTGCACAAGTTCTGTTGTTATAGTCTCTGCGGTTTGTCCTGTGCCTTCTGTATCAGTTCGTGATTCTTGAAACCCTAGCTCCCCATCAATTTGATCTACAAGTTGTCCCGTCAGTTCTCCATCTTCTTTTGCCTCTCTTAAGCGTTGTTTATTTTCAGAACTTAGTTTAGCAAAAGGAATCTCCGATATAGACATTTCTTCCCAAGCTTCTTCAACTGTTTCTTCTAATGCAGGATTGACGACATCCGCTCGCTCTCCAGTTGGTGAAACAGGACCAGTATCGACTTCCACTTTTCCTCCGATAGGACTTCCAAGTTCGGCGGCAGTTTCGCCGGTAGCGGATTCGAGAGGTAACGCATCGCTTCCTCTAATAATTTTATTTCTGTCAACGGCATCAATAGTTGTGGGTTCATCTTGGATTGTCTCCTGTGGTGGTTCATAATTAATTTGTTCTATTTCATCTAGCCCATTGTAATACGCTATACCTTCTTCAATTGTCATACCTTCTGGAGGTCTAAACCCTTCATATGGAAGTTCTAACTCCGCAGCTTGAGCATCTACACCTTGTTTAATGATTTTTCCAGTTTCAATACGATGCAGAGTTTTATGTAGGTACGTATTTGAAGCTGGTACTAGTTTAACTAATTTGGCGCCATCTTTTTCAAGTATTTCTACTATCTCTCTTCTTATAACAGTACCATCTTCATCTACATACTCAAACAAATCTGGTTTAGTTGTTGTTAAGTCTACATCCGCTGGAGCTGGTTTTTCTTTAGCCGGTTCTTTCTTCATATTCTTTTTAGCTTCTTCTTCTGTCACCTCTACAATTGCTTTTGTTTTTAAGGCATCCTCTTGTAAGTAACTTGGAGTTGAATCTTGTTTAATGCCGGTTTCTACATTTTTAGGTTCAGCCGGACTTCTACCTAGTGGTTCACTTATGCCTCTAAATGTACCGCCAGCGACTGCACCACGTACAGCTGACTCCATAACTCTATCCCAGTCTTCACTGTCAAAATACTGCGAGTTGCCTGCAACAAAGTTTTCTGCACTAATACTAATAGCTTCTTGAGCACCTTCAGTTAAAGCTTCTGCACCAGAACCCTTGGCTATGCCCGATAATACTGATTTAGTAATACCCGGACGTGTACCAGATCTTCTTAATACACTAGCTGCTAACGCAGACTTTTCAAATGGAGTAATATTTTTAAGAATAGTAGAGGGTAATACGGAGTCTAAAGCAGCTGCAGCTGCTCCAAATAAAACAGCGGTGCCTGTAGCAAGTTCGCCTGTTTCTTCGTAAATGTTTTTAAATACTTCAGGTGCATTCAATGCATAAGACCCCATGTATACACCGATGCCTTGAGCCGCTGCTTGTCTTTTAGCTAACTCGGTTGCAGCTAGTTTACCGGCACCTATACGAGCTATTTGGGGTGCAGCAGCGCCAGGAACTAACATAGTAGCTAAGTTGGGTATTTGTTCAAAGACAGTCTCTGCACCAAACTTTAGGGCATCCCCAAAACCGCTTATATCTTTGTAGGATTTTATTTCAGGAGCATACTTTCTTTGGATAAGTTCTTCCGAAGCTTGAGCTTCTTGCATTTGACGTTTAGCAAATTCATCAAACCCTAACGCACTACCTACCATTGCAGGAATAGCGTCACCGAATCCAGATTTTAATCTTTCTGTACCACGACTAAAAGCTTTACTTGCAGCTGTGCCTAATGAATAGTTTCTTTCTCCAGTATCAACGTAAGGAGCAGCGCGACGTTGAGCTGCTATTTGAAGTGCCGCTTGTTGGATAGTTTCAGGAGTCGCATTTGACGGCCCCATAACTCTTATAGACTGCCCGTTTGGAAGTGTTGTAGTATATACAGGCATATTAGTTTTTAAACCTCAGCGTATGTTTCTCCAGCAACCATAGTGGCTCCTGCAGTAGGTCCTAATTCTGGGTAAGATTGCATAATAATTTTTTCTTCTATCGCTACTAATTTAGCGTGGTCTATAGTGGTTCTATCTTGACCTATAGCTTCTAATTGTGCATCTACGGCTGCTCTAAATTCCACATTCTCTGATAATTCGGCTCTAAATTCAGCTATTTTAAGTCGCCTTTCCAGATTAAACTCGTATAAATTTTGCCTCATTTTAGCGTCAGCTATTGCTTTGGCTGATTGTCTAGTTGCAGCTGCTTCGTCGAGCTCCACTAATCCAGCCACACCAGTACCTAGACCCTCACCAATATTAGTTAATGCATACGGTGATTGTCCTGCCATAGTTTTAGCGCCACCCAATGCAAGTGCAAGGTACGCCCTTCTCCTAGCTTCCTCATCTCGTTGTGCTTGTTCTGCGTCAAGCTCTGCTTGGTTTTGAAGTCTTGTTTTTTCCATTCTATCTAACTCAGCTTGAGAAGCTGCTGCTTTTTTAGCTGCATCAGCTGCTAGCCTTGCTGCTTCTTCTTCTTCGGTTTCGCCAAAGAAATAATCTAATCCTTTATATGTGCCATACGCCCCCAGTCCAGTCTCTACTGGATATTTTGTAAGCCCTTTGCCAACAAATCTTGTTAATGGCCCTGCGCCCTGCCCAGCTCCTCTAAGCGTTGCTATTCCAGCTCGTGTTAAGGGACCTTTATCTGAGCTAGTTGATCTGTATAATTCTTTAGCTTTGTCTTTAATTTTTTGTGCTGGAGAGCGAGTATCTTTAAACTGATTAGCTTTTTCTAAAGCTGTTTGAGGCGGAGTTTTTTGTTTGTTTAAAAACGCGTCTTGTTCTTTCTTAGTTAATTTTTTCTTTGGTGTTGGTTTAGTAGGAGTTGGGGTAAGTTTCTTTTTTAAATAATCGAATCCTTTTTTACCTGCACTTTTTATTGACCCTAAACCAAAAGAGTAAGCGTCATCTATTCCTTCTTCAGTAATTGGTTCGCCCGCTGCAAATTTTTCAGCTCTTAATATGCGTTCATCTAAACCTTTTTCATCTATTCTGTCATTTAAAAAACCTTTGTAATCAAAATCTCTTACTTGATCTAAAAAGCCCACTTCTCCGCCGTCATCATACCCAATAATGCCGCCTTCGGCATAGTTCTGTCCTATGTTTGGCGCAGGTAAGTTAGAAATCCCTGTCTCTGTTATTGCGTCAGGCATCATAGTTTCTTGTGGTCTAGGCATAGGCATTCCACCCATCGGCATTCTGCCCCTAGACATTCCACCCATCGGCATTGTTTTTTGTACTAACTCATCTACTACGGTTTCTTGAGGAGCTTCTACCATCTGTCTTCGAGCAAATTGCTCTTTACGCTGTAACTCTCCAGCTACAAGATAAGGATTGTATTGGCCGGTAGGATTATTAAGATAGTTAGCCAATGACTGCTGAGACATCTCCTGCAGATCATTTTCTTGTTGAATTATATTTTTAATACTCATTAACCACCTCCACTCATAGCGCCATATAGACCGGCAATACCTGCGACACCGCCACCAATCTGTGAAGCTAAGCTAGGAGCTGCTGCGTATTGAACATTGGTAGAACCTAATGCACCTGCATTACCTCGAAGAATATCACTAAGATATTGCATTTGATTTTTTTCATAATCTTCTTCTTCTTTAAACTGTTGATACTCAAGACTAAGTATTTCTTGATTTAGTTTTTGAATTTCGTCAGCGTCTGTTGCTTGCGCTAATAAGGTTTTAAGTTCAGTTAGTCGTTGATCGCCCGCAATAGCTGCTTGTGTTTTACCCCCTGTGAGCCCCGCTTCTAATCCAGCTAAGCCTAAGTCTTTATCCATTCCTACTTCAAACTGTTCCCCTGCTTGAGCCATTCTTCGTGCGTCCATATCTGCTTGAAGATTAGCTTGGTCTGAAGCTAAAATTCTCCCTTGATCTTTTGCAAATTGATCCGCTGCAAATTTGTATGCGTCTTGCTCACCTTGATACCCAATTTTAGCTAATTGTGTTTGTAAGTCTCTATCTGCTTGTCCTTCCATTAAAGCTTGGCGTCCCCCACCAAAAGTACCCCTTCCTATAGAACCCATACCTCTACCTGATTTAGAAATAGCTGCATCACGCCTAGCGTCTTCTTTGAGCATATCTGTGACATTAGCTTGGTAAGGATCTTTGTATTTTGCAGCTGTAGCCGCATCAAACACTGCTCTATCAGACATACCTAAATCTTTAACTGCAGAAGGGTCATACGCTAAAGCACGAGATATACCTGTACCTGCAGTACTTAATCCTAAATCAGTGCCTGTACCTACGTTACCTGCGCCTGTAGTATATCCAGTTGCAGTAGGAGTTAATCCGGCTACTTGGCCTTGTAATGTTTTTTGTTGGTCAGTAAAACCCGCTAGTCGGTCACCCGTATACGGAGTAAACCCTTGAACACCCGTAACAAACCCAGCATCATCTGTACTATAAACCTGTTTACCTGTCTGTTTTAATAGCTCTTCGTAGTACGGCTTAGCGTACTCAGGCAAGTTAGATGAATAGGTAGTTCCTGTTTGAGTAGTAGTACCTCCTCCTCCGCTGCCGCCGCCTACGAACTCAATCAATCCTGTTGCAGGGTTTATAGTTCCTGAACCCCCTACCGATTTAAGTAGTTTAGATTCATAGTTATTAATATGGGCAAGTTGGGTATCACCCATACGACCTTGAGCAGCTATATCTTTATATAGACGCTTAAGCAGCCATACTTTAATTTTTTTAGGTATTAACTTTAATAACATTTTTATTACTCCAATTATAAATTTTTTTCTACTACACTCATTGTGGGGCGTAAACCTAACTTCCTTCTAAACAATCTTGCTTGAGCTTCACTTGCATAAGCTCTTATTTTAGTGACTCCTTGTAACCTCGCCCAGTCTTCATATTGTTTAACAGTATCTTTATTAAATACTTTTCTGCCACCCATGCATGTAGTAAAAGCTACTCGGTGATTCTCATAATCTATAATATCTACAGTGTAAGCTCCGATTATTTTCTCATCTTCTACAACTAAAAACAAGAGCTGTTTACCTTTAACTACTTGCTCTTTTAAATAGTCTATGCCGTAATCAGCATCATCATATTTAAGCATTGCTAAGTTCAATAGTGGACCAACTTCATCCCATATATCATCAACTTTATCTTTTGCTACCGTATAGACTTGGGCCATCTATGCAGGCATGTATTTGCTAGGGTTTATCTCTGTTGCTTGAGCTTTTCTACCTGTTGTAGCTTTTCTTACTCTATCCATCATAGCATGTAAACGTTTAGCCCCCGCTTCAGAAGAGCCGTTACCCAAACTGCTTACTACGTCAGCAGATACTACATATTCTCCGGTAGATAAAGCCGCCGATTGATTTCCGTCTATGTTTGCAGGGATGTTATCACTCATGCCGTCACCTGGACCTTGAAGGTATCCACCTTCTGCGTATGCTGCGGGGATTAGCCCACCTTCAGCTCTTCTAATAAATTTTCCTGAAATATCTCTATAATAATTAGTGCCTACTCCACCTATATAATCAGCAGGTACTTGTATGTTATTATAACTACCAATCATTTTGAATTGAGGCATTTCTGCTTTTCTTTTAGCTTCTGCCGCCGCCGCCGCTCTAGCATTAGCTGATTGGCCCATAGCTCCTGTATTAAGATTTAAAGACCCTACACCCCTGCCTAAATTTAATCCTTGTCCAGTTGGACCTTGAGTTCTACCGCCTAAATTTAAAGCTCCTGGATCTGCTACTTTTCCGCCTTCTGCAAATAATCTAAGCCCTGTATCGGCTCTCATTGCGTCGCTAACGCCGGTATCTTTATTTAAGTTTAGTTTGCTGTATGGGTTATACTTGTCTCTTGGATCACTAAAATCGGGTTCATTATAGAAGTCACTTTCTTCTAATCCGCCTAGTCCCATACTTGCTATTGGAGAACCTAATTTCATAAGTGCTTGTGGGGTAGTTCCTGCTACTGCCGGTGTTCCAGCCATTTCTATAGGACTAACTTTTCCATCAATCGTAACTTTACCAAATGTAGGATCTCCAGCTGGAGTACCTGAAGCTCTTCTAGCTCCTTCTATAGCTCTGTCAAAAGTGCTTAACGGGCTATCTTGCATTATAGTGCCCCCTGGTTTAGACCCTGCTAACATCATAGGATCATTTACAGCTGAACCTTGAGCACCGAAACCTCCTCCTCCTATATTCATTCCTGTCCCTCCTGCCCCAATATTTGCAGTTGGTGTTCCAACTTGCATGCCACCTAATGAACCAGTATAAGCTGCGTCTGCAGCTATTTGTTGCTTCAAGCCGTCGCCCACAGGAACTGTAGCACCTGGCATATTTGCCACAGCACTTTCTAAACCCATACCACTATAACCACCTAAACCACCAGATAATCCCCCTGCAAGAACATCTTCCCCTGACATTGCCGCGAGTCCTGCGCCTGTCGCGGCACCTGCGGTAATTGCAGAAGCAGTCGCTGTTCCTGCTCCTAAAAATGGAGTTGCTGCTCCCCCAGTAAAGTATCCTACTGCTATTGGTAAGGCTGATTTAAACATATTACCCAAACTAAATGCTTCAGGGTATCCTGTCATTGGGTTTGTAGTTAGCGAAGTGCCATTGGCTTGAGCAAGTTGTTGTAGACCCGCTACTTCTTGAGGCTGCATATGTACTAGAGTTGAGTCGCCACCACGACCTAAAGAAGCTAAGCCTTGCGCTTGATTAACAGTACCACCTTGTGCATATCCCATACCACCGCCCATCATTCTTTGAGCTGCTTGTTGTTGAGGTAAGGCATAGCTACCTGTGTTTCTTGGATATAAATAAGGATAGTCTTCTTGATATTCTCTATTCACTTGATAGTCTTCCATTCTATCTTGGCGGTTACCTTGCATCATACTGCGCCTTGCTCTTTCTTGTTGTTCGCCTATAGAGTATTGACGAGCATCATTTGGTATAGATGTAAGTTGAACATCTTCATTTACTCTTATTTGATCTGGTCTCACAGTAACGTCTTCCTTTATAGTTTCCCGGTAAGGGGTAATTGTTTGATCAGGAGGTAACTCAACCGTCCCTAAATTTCGTGGTGCATTTGGTA
>Ga0257127_1000794_pt1 | contig 25263 bp, 15 predicted proteins | sample SI060_135mmetaG_FD_190152 | JGI IMG/M metagenome (GOLD analysis project Ga0257127, IMG submission 190152) | Marine microbial communities from Saanich Inlet, British Columbia, Canada - SI060_135m | ecosystem: Environmental > Aquatic > Marine > Inlet | place: Canada: British Columbia | collected... | reverse complement strand
GGTTTTTAACCTGGAAAAGAGTACAATAACTAACCGTTATTGTACTCTTTTTTTCGTCTATTGAAAATTTTCACTTGACATTTAGGGCATTATAGCGTATAATGGTGGCATAGATGAGGAATTTTTATATTCCCAGAAGGCATTTTAGGAGATAAGGTTTGGCAGAGAAGTCCGTAGTAATCAAAGTTACCGACCAAGGGTTAAAAGAAGTACTGGCGACAGCTAAGGAACTTGAGAAAGTCTTAAATAATATCGGGTCTAAAACGGTAGGCATAGGGGGCGGATCGGGAGCGGGCGCTCCAGGGAAGGACACTTCTAAGAATACAAAAAAGAACACTAAAGCTACTAAAGAGGGTACTAAAGCTAATAAAGACTATAATGATTCTGCGGGTAAGGTATATAACTCAAATCGTGGCATCTCAGGGTCTTCTGGAAAGGCCGGGAAAGATATGGGTAATATGGCTGCCGGAATGGGTGGCTTCATTCACGTATATGCTACTTTAGCTGCTCATGCATTTGCGTTAAGTGCTGCTTTCGAAATACTGAAAGGTGCTATGGATACCTCTACTATGATCCGAGGCCTAGAAGAGATGGGAGCAACTTCGGGTAATAACCTGAAGTTAATGGCGAAAGACTTTAGAGATGTAACAGGTGCCGCAGTAAGTACTGCGGAAGCAATGCGTACGGTAGCTTTTGCGTCTTCTGCGGGAATGACAGGGGATAAGATTAAAGACTTAGGTAAGGTAGCTCGAGGAGCCGCACTAGCCTTAGGCAGAGATGTTGGGGACGCTGTAGATAGATTGACTCGAGGTGTTGTAAAGCTGGAGCCTGAAATTTTAGACGAATTAGGCCTAATTGTACGAGTAGATGAAGCTTCTAGGAAGTATGCTAAAACAATTGGTAAGAAAGTAACGGAACTAACTGCCTACGAAAAACAACAAGCTTTTGCTAATGAAACAATTGATCAAGGTATTAGAAAGTATGGGGAGCTGAATGATAAGTTAGAGACTAACCCTTTTAATAGGCTGGCTAGTGAAGTGGCGGATCTGTCTTTCCAAATACTAGAGCTAATTAATAAAGGCCTCGGCCCTATAGCTAATTTCTTTGCAAATAATAAAATGGCTTTAGTAGCAGGCTTTGCAGTAATGACTACGTTCTTAGCTAAAAAAGCCATGCCCGCCCTTAATGATTTTGGTAAAACAATGGCGGAAAAGATTACTAAGTCAGAAGCCGCCTATGCTGATAGAGTAAAAGCTACCACAGCAGCTCTGGACCGAAAATCTGCGGCTTTAAGGAAAGTTAAAGAAGCTGAGGCTTCAAAGGCTAAGAAGTCTTTGCAGTCCTCGGCAATTACTGCAGGTATAGCCCTTAAGCCGGACTCTAAGTCTATGAAAGACTTAGCTAAGGGTGACGCAAAAGTTTATATTACTCAGATGAAAAAACGTTTAAGGTTGGGGCAAAAAGATACTAAGAAAGCTTTTCAAGCCTTTACTAAGCAGTTCCCTAATGTAACAAAAAAACAGTTCCTAGCTCTTAGAACCCAAATGAAGAGCTATGAGAAGGCCCAGGTAAAAGTAATTAAGCATATCGAAGGTGTTTGGTGGAAGTCTTGGACAGGAATGAAAAAGCAAGCTGTGGTAGCTTTAGCCTCAGTACAGCAGGGTATATCTAGACTTAAACAAGCTAGTATGAGCGCTATGGGGGCAATTGGAAAAGGTTTAGGTAAAGTAGGTAAAATTGCTACGTGGATACTAACTATTATGGCGTTTGTAGGGGACTACATAGTTGAATTTGGGGAATGGTTGGGCCTACTAAATAAAGGTTCAAAAGCCGTAGACAGCGCCTTCGATACTATAGCCTCTAACTTAGAAAACGCTACTAAAGCACAGGCCAAGTACAATGACTTCATGAAGGCTGGACTTAGCACTTCATCAGACTATATACATAAACATGAGGTAATAGGCAACTTACTGAAAGACTTTAAGAGTCAAGCAGATGACGCAGCGACCGCCTTAAAGAATTTCGACTTAGGTAGCCTAAGTATTACAGATTTAAAAAGTAACGCTACTGACATTAAGAACCTTTTAGAGACCTATAAAAAATTAGGTGACGCAGGGGTTAATAAGGCAATAGATACAGCTTTATCAAAAAATAACCTAAACTTAAGCACTTTAGTAGCTAATTTAGAGAAAAACCCTGATGCCTTCGCAAACATGCTGAAGGATTTAGGCCCTTTACTAGACGAGCAGTCTAGAAAACAGAAAAATATGCAAGGGCAGCTTGAGAGCTTAGCTAGTACCTTTAAGTCGTTCTCAGATAACTTTAAGAAATTTGGGGATGAGTTTAAAGTCAAGACACCTTTCGATAAGATGGTGCAGGACTTAGATATTGCAACAAGTAAAATTAATAAGTTATCTGAGGACGGGGTACTATCTATGACCGAAATGTTATCTACTATTGATAACATGACCGCGTCTGCTCGCTTAGTAGTGGGGGTAGACCAAGCCTCCCTGGATAAGGCCAAGAAAGAGTATATTGCAGGCATGGAGCAAATAGCTTATGCCTCTAGTGCTGTAATTCAGAGTATTGAAGTAGAGCACAATAAAAAAATTGCACAGTTAGTTACTCCAGAGATGAGTAAGAATGCTCAAGCCGCAGGTAGAAAGCAAATAAGTAAGTTAACTGCAGAAAAGGACTCTTTAGTTTCTAAGACTGTAGCTACCATCGCGAAAGCTTATGGGATAGTAGATCCTGTTGTAGGAGCTATTAAAAAAGTAAAAGAGTTTTATGCAGAAATTTCCCTACTACAAACTCGAGTAAGAGATAACAAGGTAAGCCTAGAGGTATCTAAGGGAAGACAGCAAGACTTTAAATTAATAAAAGACAGTAACCTTGCACTAGCGGGGCACTTTGAACTACAACAGAGTATAAATAAACTAAACTTAGATAATTTAGCTACCCAGAGACAGCTGGCAGTAACTAAATTAAATAGTATGCAAGACTCCCAGACTCCTGAGTATAAGGCACAGAAGGCACTCATTGCCAATATAGTACGACAGTATAACCGTTTAGCTATAACAACTTCTGATATTAGAGTGGATTTAGAAGCTTGGAATGCTGAAAGTGCTTTATATTTAAAGCAGGTAGAATTAGCTAGTAAAGAGGTTAGTACTCAGATAGGGTTCAAAAAGTCTTTACTAGACATAAGTAAAGAGGATACCTTAGTTGGAAAAATAGCTCACCAACAAGCTTTGGGTAAACTGGATATACAGAAACTAGAGCTATCCCAGGCTACAACACTAAATAAGAATAACAGAGATCTAGTTAGTAAACGCAAACTCGAATTAGTATTAGCGAAAGAATTAGTTGAGTTACAAGCAAAGGCCCCTAGTGAGGGGGTAACAAAAAAGGACTTAGAAGGTCAAGTATCCCATAAAAAGAGTTTAGTAAAAGCAGCCCAAGTTGAAGTACAGCAAGCCGAGCAGCTAACAAAAGTACTAGATGCTAGGCACGCAGCAGAGAAAGAAATCTTAAAGCTAAAGCAAAAGCAGGCTATGGTAGATGCCTCCGGGGCAGATGACGTATTTAAAAGGGTTAAAGCCTTTCAAAAGGGGATTTCAGGAGATTCTTTAGCCGATGATTTATTTGCTGTAGAAGCGGGTAGTATTTATGCAGACCAAGAAGCTTCTACTAAAGCAATTAAAGAATACCAAGAAATTGTAACCGACAGATTAAAAGAACAAACGGCTGAATATGAAAAGCACTTAGGGCTTATACAAGCTCATATTGACAAGGCTAAAGAAGGCCCTGAACAACTTAGTTCTGGGGCCCAGGAGTATGTTGTACCAGATAATAGAGGCACTTTTACAGAAGTAAACTCATTTGGCACCCCTACTGTATTGGCCAATACAGGAACGGCAACAGGAGACGCAGGACTAAATGGGGGGCTTGAAGGTACTCCAGGGGCTGAAGCTCAAAAAGAAACTATGACAGAGCTTAATGTTTGGTTAATTGAAGAAAACCAACGCACTGTTGATATTATGGCTATGCACTGGGAGAGCTACGCAGAGAAAGTAGGTATGACGCAGCTTAAAGGTCTAGGTAAGATGACCTCCGCCTTCCAGTCTTTTAGTACCTTAGGTGCTAAGCAGGCTAAACGTAGAACTAAAGTAATGGGGGACTTTGAGGAAGAATATTTTGATAAAGCAGAGGGACTAAATTTCTCTTTCGAAAAATTTGAAGAAGCTAAATCTAAAAAGAGCGCTAAATTAGCTAGTGCAGAGGCCCAAGAGAAACTAGGTGCTGCTGCTGGCATGTTTGGTGGTATGGGTGATATGATGGAAGAGGGATCTAAGGCCCAGCAAGCCTTCCACGCCATAGAAAAAGCGATGCATTTAGCAAAAATGGCTATGATGGCAGCAGAGATGGCACAATCATTAGCAGCTCTTTTACCTAAAGCAGCAGAAGCAGCCGCAGATGGAGCAGCCAAGGACCCTAACCCGTATACTAAAATTGCCACAGGTTTAGCTATTTTTGCAGCAATGTCTGCACTAGGCGGAGGCGGAAAATCAGTTAGTACAGCTGCGCCAAAGACCCAAAGGGTCAGCAGCTCGGCGACATTGGAGACTCCTGAAGAAAAAGCAGATTCATTAAAGACTGCTCTTGCTAATATTGAAGAAATTGAAATAAAAGCATTTGAACAAGGTTGGGACGTATTATACGCCCTCCGTTCAATTGATGATAGTATGACTAAACTATCTACTGACATTATTAAAGGCATGCAGGCGTTAGGTGGCATAGGTACATTTAGTATTGGTGATATGGAAACTGTATTCGGAGATTGGTTCGGTACAACAGTTAAACCAGCTTTCTTAGGGTTGTTTGGAGGTAAGTCTACTACTACGGAGTTAATGGGTGCAGGTATTCAAATTGTTGCCCAGAAACTAGCAGATGTAATTGACCTAGACGCAGGCTCTTGGGCAAACTTAGAGTTAAAAGTATGGGAAAAGATTAAATCTACTACTACTAAGTCTGGCTTCTTAGGTTTCGGCGGAGGCACTAGTTCTTCTACTACAACTAACTGGAAAGACTTTGATACTGATGCAGAGAATTCTTTCGCTAAAACATTATTTGATATTGGAGACGCAGTATTATCTCTAGGAGAGGACTTAGGTTACGCTAGAAGTGCCTTAATTGATAACTTAAGAGATTTTGAAATAGCGGTACAAGATATAGACTTAAAGGATTTAAGTCCAGAGGAGCAAGCGTCTGCAGTACAGAACGCTTTATCCGCTATTGCTAATGATATTACTTTGAAAATGATTCCCGCAGTAGAACAATGGAGATACGCAGGAGAAGAGTACTTAGAGGCTTTATCTAGAGTGTATCGTGATATGCTTGGGTTTAAACAAGCTTTCGATAGAATTGGGCTAACTACTGGAGACTTCTTAAGTGCTACAGGAATCGAAGATATATTAGATTGGCAGCAAAACGTTCTAAAATCTAAAAAAGGTGGCTTCGGAGATATTAAAGGTCTCTTAACTTCTTTAGAGAAATTTTCTAAAGCTATATACGGTGAGGGCGAGTTAGCAAAGTTCGCTCTTGATAGTGCCAAAAATAGAGTAGGTACAGGCCTTTCAGAATTAGGACTAGCAGCAGGTACTAGTGTTGATGACTTTAGAACTTGGTACGAGTCTAAGTTAGGTACTGGATTCTTTGATGATCCAGATAAACTAGCTACTATGATCCGCTTAGGCGAAGCATTTGGTGATATGACTAACTCTGCAGACGATTTAAAAGACGCTTTTGGTGACATTATTGGTCTTATTGATGAGATGAAATACGGAGAGTTATCTTCCCTTACAGACGCAGATAAATATGGGCACTTTAAGACAGAAGCGGAGAAATTGGCTGCAGACGCTATGGCAGGGAACGTTAAAGCAGGAGAAAAGTTAGCGGAAACTATGAGTAGCTTTATAGATCTTTCTAAGTCTATGTTTGGTGGAGTCGGCGAGTTCATGAAAGATAGAGACTGGGCCTTAAAGATGTTAGAAGATTTCCGTGCTTTAATGGGCTTTGCTAATGGTGGAGTAATATCAGGGGGCTTCAGAGCTTTTGCTTCTGGGGGTATAGTTAGTAACCCTACAATGGGTTTAATCGGAGAAGGTAGGTATAATGAAGCAGTGGTGCCTTTACCAGATGGAACTAGTATTCCAGTCCTTCAGAATAACTCTCCTATGGTAGAAGAATTAAAAGCCTTTAAAGAGCAGCAAGCCTCCTTAATGCAAGTATCTATTAATACTAGCTCTCAAGAAAGAGAGGAGATGCAAGATGCTATTATAGGTTTAAAAGCGGAAATAGTAGAACTTAGGAATAGTAATGAAGAATTTGGTTCCTCAGTGGAAAGAATGTCTACTAGTATGAAGTATAGTAGAGCATAAATGGCCTTAATAACTACTCAATTAGCGTACTTACAGGACGCGTATGCTAAAAGGAACTATTTAATAGAGTTAGACGCGTATAACCTAGCAACGGAAAAACTGGAAACGTTATACTATTCTACAGGGGGTTTTACTACAAGCCCTACAGATACTCCTGCTAATACATACTATGAGTCTAGAGTTAAGTCGGCCCTTAGTATGTCTAGAAATATGTACTCTCCTGGAAGCATAGGCGGAAGAAGTATTCCCTCTTTTGGTACTATTAAATTAATGAATACTGATGGAGATTTAGATTTTTTAAACGACTACAGTTTAAATGGTAGAGATATTAAAGTAAAGATTGGGGATGGTTCCTCTTACGATACTTTTTTTAATATCTTTGTAGGTACAATGGATCAAATTGAATGGTCTGCTGTTGAAGTACTAATAAAAATTAGGGATTTTCAACACAAATTAGATAAGCCTATTGAAGAAGAAGTTTATGTAGGAACTTCAATAGCCTGGAATCAGAGGGCTCAAGGAGGAGGGACTGCATTAATAATTCTAGACCCAAGTTCTAGCACAACGGACCATTACTATCGTAATATGGATCTTGAGATTACAGGTGGAAAAGGTTATGGACAAAAGAGAAAAATTGATGAGTATGATGGTACCTCTAAGTATGCTACAATTAAAAGCACTACCCCTTGGGTAGATATTCCAGATGCTACATCTATCTATACAATATTCGATCATAGCAACGGGGCAGATAGATTAAAAAATAAGATAAAGCCCGTATGTTATGGAGAAGTATCCCACATCGAGCCAATAGAAGTAGACCCTAGCAATAGAATTTTCCAGGTACACAACGGTCCAATAGAGAGTATTGATGCCGTGTACTCTGGGGGGAACCAGCTGGGTAGCTGTAGTATAATAAAAACTCCCGCGTACACCAATGCTTTTGATTGCGAAACTGATATGGGGACGTGGACTACTACAGGTATTACAGAAGACTTAGCTAATGGTAAGTTTACACTTACAGCAGCAGTAGGGGGAGGGTCTTCTGCAGATTATGTAATAACAGCAGATGTTAAAGGGTCTAAAGAAGTAGATATTTTTTCTACTGCTGTAGCCACTTACGATTCTTCATTAGGGGGCATTGTAAAAAGAATAATTTCGACAAAAGGTGGACTACAATTAACCGATATAAACACTGATTCCTTTAGTACATTTAGTAGAGCAACTACAGCAATCGAGTATGGAATACATGGGTATTATGTTCCGGAAGGAGAAAATATTCTTAATATTTTAGACTCACTGGTATCATCTATGGGGGCGTTTTACACTTTTGATCGCTCGGGGAAAATGGTATTAGGTGCATTGACCGAGCCTGAAGTTACTCCCGTTCAAACCTTCACTGAAGTAGAAATAAGAAGTATAAGTAGAAGATCTACAGGTATCCCCTCTATTTCTCAAACTATAGGAACTAGAAAACACTGGAAAGTATTCTCTGAAGGAGATATGGCAGGAGCAGTATTAAGTGATAATGGGTATAAGTATAGACTAGAAGAAGAGTTTATAGATGAAAAATTTGAAGACCCTACAGTTATTACTAAGCATTTGCTTGCGGCGGATGGGGAGAAGGTAGACACTTACTTAACCTGTAACTGTATGGGGCACGAGGAAGCTAAGCGTAGACAGGAATTGTACGGAATAAAAAGAGATTTATTTGTTTTAAAAGTAAAAATACAACCTTTTGGGTTAGATTTAAACGATACTATAATGGTTAAAATTGACCGGTATGGATTAACTGATGGAAAAAATATGAGAATTGTATCATTAAAAGAAGATGCTTTAAAGAATGAGGTAACTATGGAGGTCTGGGGATGAGTTTAGCTATTATTGGTGATAACTATTTAGATAGCTCAGATACTTATATTCTACCAGAGTCTGAAGCGTCTACATTACTTTCAGGTAATCTAAAGGATAGACAGATTACAAAAGTATGGCGTACTGGGGATCAGGCGGCTAATGGCGGCCTGCATATAGTAAGTAACCCAACAACTGCTGACTGGATAGAGTTAGGGGAAACCTCAGCTACTGCAGCTCGTTTCACTTTTACAAGCACTGGTAGCTCCAATTCTACTACTCGTGTAATAAAGATTATGCCAGACATCGATGATTCAGTAGCAGAGATTTGGCAAGTTATTAGCAGATACTTTAGCGGGAGTGGAGAAGAGAAATTTACGGAAGATGGGGGAGCTGTAGCAAGTAATCATTTTGGGTACTCTGTAGCTACTTATGGAAACTATATTGTAGTAGGAGCCCCAGGAGTATCCTCAGGAGCAGGAGCCGTATACTTATACAATATAGATGGCACTTTTATTAGAAAAATAGTCCCTACTACCCCGGAGACGGGAGCAAAGTTTGGGTGGTCAGTAGCTATACACGAATCCCAAATAATTGTTGGGTCTCCTAATGCCACTTTGTATAGTGGGGGGTCTCCTCTAGTAGATATTGGGGTAGCATATTTATTTGGAATAGACGGAGTACAGAAAACTCAACTACTTCCTTCAACGGGAAGTGCGGGGTCAAACTTTGGTTGGGCTGTAACAATATCTGCTAATATTATAGCAGTTGGCGGCCCTCATGGAAACCTTGGCGCAGGAACAAATCAGGGAACAGTACATTTTTATACCCCCGCAGGCGTATATCAAACCTATAGAGCCGAAGGCACTACGTATAAAATGGGGTACTCTTTAGCTTCCAATGGAGGCGACGTATACGTAGGGCAACCTGACAGAGTACTACCTATAGCAGGAGTAAATAAAGCTGTGGGCGCTGTTATCAGATTTATAGCAGCAGATGCAGGAGGCGCATTTGCCGAATTCCATTTCGGAGTATTAGATGGAGATGTAGATGATGGAGCAAAATTTGGGCACTCTGTAGCATGTACAGACAGTAAAGTAGTAGTAGGAGCTCCTTATATGGATAATGGTTCTAATGTAGATTCTGGGGGAGCGTATAAGTTAGATATGGAGCTATCAGGTGCCTATACTAAATTATTCCCCTCGGACCCTACTGCAGGGGATCATTTTGGGGTTTCGGTAGCTGTATCCCCGAATAATATAGTAGTAGGTTCCCCTTTATCAGATTCTACAAGTAATACAGATGCAGGGGCTTTATATATATTCAATAATGACTTAGTACAGATACGAAAAGTCGAAGCATCTGATGAAGAGGCTAATGATAATTTTGGGCTAAGTATGGCTGCGTCAGACAGTATCATTATATCAGGGGCTCCTTATGAGGATGGAGTTAGTGCAACAGACGCAGGAGCAATATATACATTTAGAGATGAAATAAATGTAAGTGTTGGTGGCCCTACTAGAGATTGGACTCCCCCAACTACATCTATAGCTTATGTTATTGGGGGCCCCCCAGTTAGTGTAGGTAATACAACTTCTGGCCCCGCACATAATAGACATATACATTTAACCTTGAATGACGTTCTAGCTACAGCATCTTATCCTGGGGATAGTAGTTTACCTTATGGAAATGGGTACTATTATAAAACTAAAGCGGGCTGGGAGCACGGCAACGGCTTTATAGAGGGGCATCAAGGCAACCAAGAAACTACTAGTATTCAGATTGAGTTTGGAGGGCAGAAGTTAATAGATAGCCTATCTTTACTTAATCATAACTTTTCTGGGGGCGCTAAATGGCGGGTACGTTTTGCTACAGACTTAACTGCAGAGATGGAGGCTTGGCCGAATAAAACTTGGGGCAACACTACTGTTAGTATATGGGGGAATATAGTCAATAAATGGAGCTATGTACACCAAACAGATTGGCAGGATGTTTGGCCTACAATGGGTTCCTTTGGCACACTACCTTACGGAGTATTCTTATGGGGGACAAATATTACTGCAGAGCAACTAGAAAGCTATAAACCTTTCGCCTCACATCTATTATTAGATACAGCAGTATCCGCTAAGTTCATTAAAATAGACATACAAGATACCGCATCCCCTAGTTATTTCGAAGTAGGGCGTGTAGTAGTAGGGAAGGCCTGGAAGCCTTCAAGAAACATGAGTCGAGGATGGACTCTAACATATAAAGATCCATCCAAGATTACCCGGTCATTAGGCGGTCAGACCTATGTAGATACTCTTAATAAGTATAGGAGTGTTAAATTTAATTTGAAATATCTAACTGAAGAGGAGATTTTCGAAAATGCTCTAGAGTTAGATAGAACAAAAGGATCAAGTGGAGATGTACTTATCTATACAGATACTAAAGCACCTGCACATAAATTATTTAAACAAACAATATATGGACGTATAGCTAAAATATCCCCTATGAAACATAACATAGATGGATATTGGAGTCGTTCGTATACAATAGAGGAGTTATTATAAGATGGCATGGCCCGTAACACTAAATGGTAGAGTATACAGTGCAGATGATTTTGCAGGAACTGCGTATGTAACAGGAATGCCAGACGCATTTGAAGATTTTGCCGCCCACGCAGCATCAATTCATTCTGGCTTAGCTGAACAAGCTATTGACTTAACAACAGTAGCATCAGAAAGACACGCTACAATTACCTTACTAGTATCTTCTGTTACTACAGTAGTAGCAGGTAGTACAGTTAGTGTAAATAAAACTTTTGCCCCAGGGCAGCCTATAAGAGTATCACACTATACAGGAGCAACTTTAGACGGCTTTTTGGACGGTACAGTAACTACATACAACCCTGTAACTGGATCTCTAGAGTTCTATGTAGGAAGCAGAAATAAGTTTAGTGCTGCGGCTTCCTATGGAGGGGCCTCAGATCCTTGGAGTATATCTATTGGAGGCATTGGAGACACTGCACCATTAGACCCAGCAGGAGATTACTACACTCAATTAGCTGCAGATACTAAATTTTTAGACGCTAGTTCCAACCTAAGTGATGTTGCTAGTACTGCAACAGTAGTATCTAATTTAGGTATTACAGCTACAGTAGCAGAGCTTAATGATGTATGTGATATATCGGCTTCAGGAACTTTCAAGAATAGTCACGAACATGACTCTGTATATGCTAAAGTTTTCACAGGAAGTACTACTCCTACAGCCACTAAAGCAGGAGATACTTGGGTAAATGGATCCCTTATTAGTATTGCTACAGCTTCAGGAACGGGTAGCTGGAAACAAGTATTCCCAGCAATATACTCATAATAGGACAATAATATGGCAAATAATTTACAAGATAAAACACCTGCAGATACTTATAAAGACGTACTGCACTTAGGAACAGCTACTCTTATATCTTCTGGCACAGGGCTACCAGCAACTACAGGACAGATAGTTTATGATGGAGAAGGCAATGCCTCAAAACTAAAACTTAGTCAATCTAAAATAGAAGCTGATAGTATTTACATTACTAATGGTACTATTACTTCTCTCTCTACCCCTATATCAGAGGTACAAGGAGGCACAGGGGCTACAAGTATTGCGGCTTCTAAAACTGCTTGGAGTTTGGATAATGTTGATAATGTATCTATAAACTCTTGGGGAGGCTCATCAAATGTAACTACTTTAGGCACTATTACTGTAGGAAGTTGGGGTGGCACTGCCATCCCAGTAGCTAAAGGGGGTACTGGAGCAACTACCGCAAGCGCCGCACAGATAGCGCTTGGACTGGGTAACGTAGATAACGTATCTATAAACTCTTGGGTAGGCTCCACCAACCTAGCTACAGTAGGTACTATTACTTCTGGAGCTTGGAACGGAGTAGCTATACCCTTGGCATATGGAGGAACAGGCTCTGCAACAGCAGCTGGTGCTAGAGTAGCTCTAGGACTAGGTACCTTAGCCACTCAAGCCAGTAGTTCCATAGCAGCTACAGGGGGTACCTTAGATAGTGTTACTATATCAAATAGTACTTTTACTAACCCTACAGTGACTTCAATGACCTCAATAGAGGTAGGGAGCATAAGTATTACTACCGGAAGTATAGCACATACTACAGCTTCTTCATTTATTACTATCCCTAACATTCTTAATACCACTATAGTTAGTGATAGTTTAGAAGGTAAAAAATTATCAGTAACAAAAACTACAAGTGGAAGTACCGTACCTGCAGTTTCTATTTCTCAGTATTCTACAGATACTGCTGATCTCTTAAGTATTACAAATAGTGATGTTGTCTCTACTTTTAAAGTAACCTCAAGCGGAACTGTTCAAGGAACAAAAATGGCTTCCGAAGATCACGCATCTTTCAGAAATGCTTCCGAAGCTGTAAACTTTGGGGCAACTTCTCAATACTCAGTAGCAGCGGGTACTTTAAATACAGTACAGAGTCATGATAGTAAGTTTACTTCAGGTAATATAGTGGTAGGAGATGTAATTCGTATTAAAGCATCAGCCGGTGGAACTTGGGAAATAAAAGAAGTCCAATCTATTACAAGCTCAAGTATTTTAGTTTTAACTGAGGACTTGACTAGTGATTATACTGATACTACTTATTTCGAGAGAATTAGTTCTGCGGCAACTGAAAAGATGGCTATTAAAAATGATGGTACGGTAGAGATTGATGGTGGAGGGTATAATACCGGGCATTTAGTTCTTGGGGTATATCACCTATGGGTGGATGCTACGGGGGACTTAAGAATGAAAAACTCAGCCCCTGCTTCGGATACAGATGGTAGCATCGTAGGTACTCAGAGTTAAAATTAAAGGGGTATCTTCGGCACCCCTTTTACTTTTCTAAATTTTTAGTTTACATTTTTTAGAAGAACGTGTATAATTATCCCTATAAATGAAATTATTAATAATTTTCATATTTCAAAGGATTTAAATAAAATATGTCATTACCAACTTACGACATTACTATTAAGGTAACAGATAGCAACGGTAATGATGTTGAGGGAGCATTGATAGTTGTGGTTTTAGACCGCACAGAAGTTGACACAATCTCAGGGGACACTTATGTAGTTCCTGCTAAGGTTGTATCAACTACTAATGCTTCTGGTGTCTCGGTAGTTTCTTTGTGGCCTAATACTCGAGGGTCTACAGAAAGTCAGTACCGCTTTATAGCGAGAAACCCCGATACTGGACATACATATTTTGATATTATGGGAACTGTGACAGAAAATGCTGCTAATTTAGTAGATATTGCACAAATTCCTCCATACCCTGGCATGTCCGATGGACAAGCTGCAGTAGATACTGCAGTCAGGGCCGCAGCAGAGGCAAAAGCTGCACTTTCAAGGTTAGATAACTTTTACCAAACCCCCGAAGCCCCACTAGATAACGCGAAAGAGTTAAATATTGGTGACTTATGGTATGATACCGATGATGACAAACTATTTGTCTATTCAGGAGACGTACCTGCCTCGGAAGCTTACTGCAGGAGTTTAATTACAGGAGCTAAAGTAACAACACATATAACGGAAACCGCATGTACGGGAGCTGGACATTATTGGACAATAGCAGACTGGAGACCAGTCGCTTTAGCCGGTTATGTCGAAGAAGGCATCTCTACTACTTCCACTTTTACCTATGCTAGTACAGACAATGAAATCTTAAACGGTGGAGTCTGGTAGTAGGTTATCAACTTTTAAAAAGGAAATAAAATGGCTTATAATAAAATTTTACTAAAACGTCGTGACGGCACGGATACTACCCCTACCCTGGAATTTGGTGAGTTAGGTTGGAATCAGCTCGTACAAAAATTATACATTGGTACCAACGCTATAGGCGGGGGTGTACTAGAGATTGCAGGCGAGGGCTCCTTCCTATCTCTATCTACTGTAGCAGGTAGTCAAACAGTATCTCAAGATATAATTCTTGGAGGCACTAGTGCTTCAAAATCGCAATCATTATTCTTTGAAGATAATAGTGCGGACAAAACAAAGATGTACCAAGATGGTGGCAATTTAGTTATTGCTACATTAGATGGCGGTACATGGACAGACCAACTTAAAGTACAAGACAGTACAGACTTAGTTTGGGCAAATAACGGATTTATAACAGGCTCTATTAAATTAGAAACTGATGGGTCCGGGGGTAAATTAACCCCTACAGGCACTAATGGCGGAGTTACGCTTATTACTACAGGTACAGGTAAAGTAATAATTGATGCTGATACTACCGGAGCAGGTGTAGAAATTAGTGCTGGCTCTCAAGGGGTAGATATTAATTCAGCGGGTACTGTATCTATTGATGCTACAGGATCAGCTAAAGCTGTTACTATTACATCAAATAATGATAAGGTAACCATTACTGGTAAAGGATCAAGTGCAGGAGCTGTTAAATTACATGCAGACTCTTCTCATTCAGATACTACAGTAGAAATTAATTCAGCTGGTACAGGTACTTCAGCAATAAACATTGATTCAACTGGTGGAGTAGATGTAGATGCAGCAGCATTAATCGATATTACTTCTTCAGCTGGAGACGTTGCACTAACGGCAACTACTAAGAGTGTATCTATTTCTGGGGGTGAAAATGCAGCTGATGCAGTACGAATTCAAGCGTCTAACGCGGCTGGTGGAATCGATATTGATGCTGGATCAAAGGGTATACTTGTAGATACTACAGGAACTATCAGTTTAGATGCAGCAGCAGCTTCTAACTTTAATACTAGTGTTGGAGCTATTACCGTAGATGGTAAGACTGGCGTAAATATTAAACAAGACGGAACTTCCGCAATTATAGTAGCTTCAGATGCAGATGTTAGTTTCCCACATACAGGTGGCGCTACAGGCGATGCAGACTTCACAGTTGCTGGTTACGCTAAGTTTACTGATGCAGTAGAAGTAGATAACATTAAGATTGATGGTAATACTATTACCTCTCTTGATGCTAATGGAAACATTAATCTTACTCCGGCAGGTACTGGCGAAGTTAACATTACTAAAGTAGATATTGACTCTGGTACTATTGATGGCGTTGTTTTAACAGGCGGAACAATCAATTCTTTAGTTACTTCTACTGGTGGATTAAATGTAACGTTAACAGGTACTGTTGCAGTAACTACAGGTAGTACTGCAGTAAGTGGTACAGGAACTTTATTTAATACTGAGTTAGTAGCAGGGGATGCTATTAAAATTGATGGTGTTCCATATGAAGTAGATTCTGTAACTAACAATAGTTCTTTAGTATTAAGCTCTAATGCTACTACTACGGCTACTGGTGAAGCGGTCTATGGGGACTCTAACCTATTTAAAGTACAAACGGGCTACGGAACTAGTAAGTTTGAAATCGATAAATCAGGTAATGTTGATATTAAGACAGGCGCTTTAACTGTTGCAGGAAATTTAACTGTTAATGGTACTACAACCACTATTAACACAGAAACTATTCAAGTAGATGATAATATTCTAATCTTGGGTGATGTAAGCTCCGCTCCAAGCTCAGCTACAGTATCAGATTTCGGAGTATCATGGGCTAGAGCAGTTGCTAGTGGTGGTTCTTTTGTACGCAAGTACGGTGGTATGGTATGGGATGAATCTACAGACCAGATAATCATTTCTGACGACTTAGGTAGCACTAACCCAGGGTCCGCAACAACAATCAATAGTTACGCAGACTTTAGAGCTAACCATGTTAGAATTGGTAGTGATACTATTAACAGAGATGTTCAATGGCAGAAAGTTTATGATAAGATCTGGGCAAGCGCAGTAGGAGATACAGGCGGTACTCCAGATTCATTAGTAGCAGCAGACCTAGATAAGCTATTAATGGTTAAAGCTGCCGGTAGCGGTGGATACGAGTTCCAAGTTACGGACACTCTTGACGGCGGTACTTGGTAAGCTAATATGCCTAACCAAAAGATTCTATTAAAAAGGTCTGCAACCCCCGGTAAATTACCGGGAGTAGGTGACCTTAATTTAGGTGAAGTAGCCTTAAATACTAACGATGGTAGACTATTCGTAAAGAAAGAAGTCTCTGGAGTTGCTAGTATAGTAGAATTAGGCGTGGGGCCTACCTTCCAGTTAGTAGCTGGGGGTAGCCCTTCTCACGCTCACTCTGTATCAATTACAGGACAACAAGCTCTAGATTTAATTGCAGGAGTTGTAACATCTGTTACATCTAAGTCTAGTTCTACTTCTGCTCACACACATGACGTGACTATTAAGTATAGCGCCGCAGATAAAGGTTTTGTTTTATTCAATGCCTCCGGTATCGCCACTAATCACGCTACAGCCCACACCTTAGCCGCAAATGGCGGAGGTGCTGGAAGTATGTCGGAACTCAGTGATGTAGACCTCACAAGTGTTGCGAATAATAACATACTAAGATATAACTCTACTACCACTAATTGGGAAGCTAGAGCTATTCATACGGATGCTAATACAGCTCCGTCCTCTCCTTTGATAGGAGACTCATGGTATAGTATTACAGCTAATACTTTGTACAAGAGAGTAAATAATGGAACCTCAGATATTTGGTTAGACACCACAACTGCAGGTACAGGGAGTCTACCAAGTCAAGGGGGGCACTCTGGAAAAGTTTTAACAACTAATGGGTCCACCGCATCTTGGGGGGTTTCTTTTTTCACAATGGATGGGGGAAGTAGCACTTCCTCTGATAGCGGATTCGCTGACCTTATATTCGACTTAAGTTAGGAGATAAATTAAATGGCAGTAAAAATTCAATTTAGAAGAGACACCGGTACTAACTGGACCTCTAATAACCCAATTCTACTAGAAGGAGAGTTAGGACTAAATACAACTACTGATAAATTCAAAGTAGGAGATGGCACAACTGCATGGAATTCTTTAGCCTACGTTTACGGGGATTGGAATACTTTACTTAATAAGCCGGCAACATTCACTCCTACAACAGAAAACGTACAAGATATAGTAGGTGGCATGGTTTCTAGTAATACTGAAAGTGGTATTACTGTTACTTACGAAGATTCAGATGGTACATTAGATTTTAATGTTAATGACCCTACTATATCCCTTACAGGGGACGTAACAGGTTCAGCTACTATGACTGACTTGGGTAATGTAAGTATTACTACAACAGTAGCAGCAAATTCAGTTGCTCTAGGTACAGATACTACAGGTAACTACATGACAGATGTCACAGCAGGTACAGGGGTATCTGTTAGTCATACTGCTTCAGAAGGTTCTACTGCTACAATATCTATTGGGCAGGCTGTAGGCACTACAGACGACCCCACATTTAATAATTTAACAGTAGGTGGAAACTTAACTGTAAGTGGTACTACTACAACAATCAATACTGAAACTATTAATTTAGCAGATAATATTGTACTAATTAACAGTAATGAGACAGGTACTCCATCACAAGATGGTGGTATAGAAATTGAACGAGGTACTTCTACTAATAAAACATTATTGTGGGATGAAAGTGCAGATAAATGGACTGTGGGAAGTGAGACTTTCGTAGCTAGTACAGTTGAAGCTGCTATAACGGGTAATGTAACTGGTAATGTAACCGGTGACTTAACTGGTGATGTAACCGGTGACTTAACTGGTAATGTAACTGGTAATGTAACTGGTACTATAACAGGAGCAGCAAGTTTAAACGTTCTTAAAGCCGGGGACACCATGACAGGTCTTCTGACTTTAAGTGGCGCACCTACGGGGGCAAATCATGCGGCTACTAAATCTTATGTAGACTCGGTTACTACAGCACAAGATCTAGACTTCCAAGGAGACACTGGAGGAGCTTTAGCTATTGATTTAGATTCAGAGTCACTAACTATTGCAGGTGGCACCGGTTTAGATTCTATAGGCTCAGGCAACACAGTTACTATTAATATAGACTCCACAGTGGCCACTTTAGCAGGAAGTCAAGTATTATCTAATAAAACTTTAGCGAGCCCTGTATTAGAGGGAGCTATATCTGGTACATCTATAAAAGATGAAGATGACTTAATATCAGACTCTGCTAGTCATTTAGCTACCCAACAATCTATTAAAGCGTATGTAGATGCACAACATGCAGCTATGAACGAACTTTCAGAACTAACGGATACTGTTATTTCTACCCCAGCTGCAGGACAAGTTCTTGTGTATGATGGTACAAATAGTTGGGATAATCAAACTACTACTATAGCTTTAACTGGAGATGTGTCTGGTTCAGCTAATATGGATGCTAGTGGAGATGTTTCTATTACTGCTACTATTGCAGATGATAGTCATAACCATGTTATAGCAAATGTAGATGGATTACAAACAGCTCTAGATGCCAAAGCAGACGATAGTACTACTATTACTGCAGGCACTGGCCTAACTGGCGGAGGAACTTTAGCTGCAGATAGAACATTTAATGTAGACACAGAATGGGTACAAGATAGAGTAGGAGATATGTTCTCTAGTAATACTGAATCAGGTATTACAGTTACTTATCAAGACTCCGATGGTACTATAGATTTGGATGTTAATGACCCTACTATAACACTTGCAGGAGACGTAACCGGCTCGGCAACAATGACAAATTTAGGTAATGTTTCTATTACTGCTACTATTGCAGATGATAGTCATAACCATGTTATAGCAAATGTAGATGGATTACAAACAGCTTTAGATTTAAAAGCTCCTCTAGCAAGCCCTACTTTAACAGGTACTCCAGTAGCCCCTACCGCGGTATCTAATACTAACACTACTCAAATAGCTACAACAGCTTATGTACAAACAGAAATTACTGAGCTAATTGGAGGAGCCCCAGGAGCTTTAGATACTCTTAATGAGTTAGCTCAATCAATTAATGATGACTCGTCGTACGCAGCCACAGTAACAACCGCTTTAGGTACTAAAGTAGCCACTACTTCGGCGCAAGCATTATCAGCTTCTGCTAATGCTATGACAATTAGTGGGCATACTATTACTCTAAATCGAGCAGATGGTACTACTGATACAGTAACAGTTCCTGATAATAATACTACATATACTGTAGGGGATGGCGGATTAACTACTAATGACTTCACTAACGCAGACCATACTAAATTAGATGGTATTGAAGCCTCTGCAGATGTAACAGATGCTACTAATGTAGCAGCTGCTGGTGCAGTGATGGAAGCAGATACTACAACTGCTGCTATGTCTTTCGTTGTAGATGAAGATAATATGACTTCAGACTTAGCAACTAAGGTACCTACACAACAGTCTGTTAAGGCTTACGTAGATTCTCAAGTAGCTAGTAAAGATGCTCTAAGTGAATTATCAGGTACTTTAGATGATATTGCAAATGGTTCAACCTATGTTAAATCTACTAATGATTATACTGGTGCTGAAAAGACTAAATTAAGTGGGATTGAAACTTCTGCAACCGCAGATCAAACAAATGCAGAGATTAAAACTGCATATGAAGCTAACGCAGATACTAATGAATTTAGTGATGCGGAGCAAACCAAATTAAGTGGCATTGAAACTTCTGCAACCGCAGATCAAACAAATGCAGAGATTAAAACTGCATATGAAGCTAACGCAGATACTAATGAATTTAGTGATGCAGAGCAAACTAAATTAAGTGGCATAGCTGCTTCCGCAGAAGTTAATGTTCAGCCAGACTGGAATCAAGCTACTACAAGTGTAGATGATTATATTAAGAACAAGCCTAATGTACAGTACACCTCTGCAATTGCAGAAGGTAACTCAGGGCTTGTACCTTCAGTAGGTACATCAGGCCAGTTTTTACAATACAATGGTTCTTGGGCAACTCCTACAGACACAGATACAGATACAACCTATACAGGTGGTACGGGTATTAATATTGATGGCGCTAATGTAATAACTACTACAGCTATTGCATTAACTACAGTTCAAACCGCAGCAAGTGAATTAGCTCAGCTAGCATTAACTACAGAAGAAGGTGATGTTGTAGTTCGTTCAGATGAGAACAAAACTTATGTAAGAAATTCAGGTACTGCAGGTACAATGGCAGACTTTACGTTATTAGCTACTCCTACAGATACTGTACTATCAGTAAATGGAGATACAGGGGCAGTCACGGTTACTCATGATGGTCTTAGTGATTTTGTAGCTAATGAGCATATTGATTGGACATCTGATCAAGGTGCTACTAATCTTCATGTTAATAACTATACTAATACTACATATACTGTAGGGGATAATGGTTTAACTGAAAAGAACTTTACAGCTACACTAAAGACTAAATTAGATGGAATTGAAACTTCTGCAACCGCAGATCAAACTGCTGCAGAGATTAAAACTGCATATGAAGCTAACGCAGATACTAATGAATTTAGTGATGCAGAGCAAACTAAATTAAGTGGAATTGAAACTTCTGCAACCGCAGATCAAACTGCTGCAGAGATTAAAACTGCATATGAAGCTAACGCAGATACTAATGAATTTAGTGATGCCGAACAAACTAAATTAAGTGGCATTGATACTTCAGCAGATGTAACAGATGCAACAACGGTAGCAGCTGCTGGTGCAGTGATGGAAGCAGATACTACAACTGCTGCTATGTCTTTCGTTGTAGATGAAGATAATTTATCTTCAGACTCTAGCACTAAGGTACCTACACAACAGTCTGTTAAGGCTTACGTAGACGCGCACACCCACTCAGGGTATGCCACAATGGATGATGTAATTGCTATGGCGATTGCTCTTGGATAATATAGGAAAATAAAATGGCAAATACATTTAAAAGATTTACATATAACAATGTACCAACTACACTGACTCCAGTTTACACGGTACCAGCAGCCACAAAAGCTGTAGTTATTGGAGGGGTAGTATCTAATACTGCTTCTGGAGTAACGGTAGACACTACGGTAGTGGTATACGACGGAACTGCTGAAATCAGCTTAACAGGTACAGATACTCCGATCCCTTCAGGAACTGCTTTAAGTTTCGTAGATGGGAAGATAGTATTACACGCAGGAGATGCTATAAGAATAAAAAGCTCTGCAGCTAATTCCTTAGATACATTAGTTTCAGTGATGGAGATAACCTAATGAGTGGGTACATTGGAAGAGGTACTCCGGTAGCTGTAGAAGATGGCTCAGTAGAAGCAGCAGATATTGTATCTAATGCTATAACAAACGCTAAAATGGCAGATGATGCCATCGGTATTAATGAACTAAGTGCAACAGGTACTGCTAGCTCATCTACCTATTTGAGAGGAGATAATAGTTGGGCAACCCTAACTGGAGCCTCCCTAGATGTGGGAGATACTTTCAACAACCCTAATGACATTAGTGCTGATGTGACAACCACACTGGTTACTACTAAGAACCATATGTTGATAGGTGATATAACAGTATCTGGAACAGCTACTTGGACAGTAGCTGGATCAGGTGAATTAAAAATTATTTAATAAGGAGAAAACAATATGGCTAGTACTTTAACGGTCGATAAAATTAAAGGTGGGTCAAGCGGTGTTGCTTTAACCTTACCTACAACTGATGGCTCGGCAGGGCAATTATTAAAAACAGATGGCAGTGCAGTATTAAGCTGGGCTACTGATGTAGACACAGGAATTACAAGTGTTGCGGCAGACACAACCCCACAGTTAGGTGGAGACTTAGATTGTAATGGTGCTCAAATACAATGGTCAAAAGGTGCTGATGTAGTAAGTGCTACTGCTTTACCTGTATTGACTGATGGTAACTATTTTGATGTTACTGGCACTACTACTGTTACTTCAATAAATACTACTGGTGGTGCTGGAACACTAATCAAGTTACATTTTGATGCAATTTTAATATTGACTCATCACGCTACTGATTTAATTTTACCAGGTGGTGCTAATATCACTACTGCGGCAGGAGATGAGGCTGAATTTGTTGAGTATGCTTCAGGTGATTATAGATGTACTAGTTATACAAAAGCAGATGGTAGGGCTTTAATTGCACCTACTAATAATGCAATAACTAGCACTGCTCAAGAATGGACATCACAACAAAACTTTAACGCAACAACACTAACCTTTGATGCTACTCAAGATTGGGATTTAACAACAAATCAAGTATGTAAATTAACCTTAACGGCTAATACAACCTTTGATGCACCCACTAATCAAGTAGATGGTTCAGTCTATGTCATTACTATTATTCAAGATGGTACTGGCTCAAGGACTGCTGGGTGGAATACGGTGTTTAAATGGGCAGGTGGAACAGCACCTACATTAACCACAGATGCGAGTGCTAAAGATGTATTTACTTTTGTGAGTGATGGTACTAATATGAATAATGTTGCACAGGTGTTAGATGTTAAATAGTGGTGCGTTAAGTTTAACTCCGAGTGCTGGTAGTAGTCACGAGGGTAATTCTGGTAGTAGTCACTTTCCTGGTAGTAACTATGGGTTTACGTCAGGGGGTGTGTATTATCCAGGTGATACAGATAAGAATGAAATAAACAGATTCTCATTCTCTTCAGATGCTAATGCTTCTGATTGGGGAGATATAACCTATACTAGAAAAGACGTGTGTGGTCAATCATCAAGTACATACGGTTATACATCTGGCGGCTATTCTGGTAGTGCTGGTGGTTGGTATAGAAATGTTATTGATAAGTTTTCATTTACTTCCTTTAACTCAACTGCTGATGTGGGCGATTTAACAGCAGTAAGAGGTATGTGTGGTGGAGCCTCCTCTACTACTCACGGATATACTCTGGGTGGTGAGGGTAGTGGAACATCTTTAGATAAGTTTTCATTCTCATCGGGAGGTAATGCCTCTAGTATTGGTAGTATGTCTTCATCAATTTCTGGAGGTAACGGAGGGAACTCATCTTCTGATAATGGTTATTTAATGCATAGCACTAGAGCAGAGAAAGTATCTTTTTCATCAGATGGTAATTCTGTAGATGTTGGGTCGTTAAGTGATAGTAGGAGTGGTGCATCTGGTCAATCATCTACAACTTATGCATTTACTGCAGGTGGTTCTGGTTATTCTAACGTCATAGATAGAATGAGTTTTTCATCAGAAGGTACTGCTTCAGATGTAGGAGATTTAACAGTTAGTAGGAATTATAGTTCTGGTCAATCTTCAACTAATTATGGTTATTGCTCGGGAGGTAATAATGGGTCAACTCTTAATATAATAGATAAGTTTAGTTTTACCTCAGATGGTAATGCCACAAATGTTGGAGATTTAGCAATTAATGTTAGAAACTTAGCAGGACACCAATACTAATGAATACTCAAAAGAAAGTAATACAATTACAAGAAGCAACTACTAAACAGGTAGCAATTAAGGACTTGTTCCCTGATTCTAAGTCTTATGGTGGTAACTCACTAGCAGTTAATATTGAGAAGGCTGAAACAGCCATTGCTAATGTTCAATACACCGAAAGGATATGGGATAGAAGCAGAAGTCAGTGGATGTTAAAGCATCTAACTTGCTCACAAGCAGATGGTTGGTTAAGACTAAGACAGATTGGTGCTGAGATGAGTCGTAAACGTACGGCACTCAACGAGGCTAAGTTTGGTTATCTGAAAAAGAAGATGAAGATTGGTGTTAAACGTGAAGAGATGGACGATGCTTCACCTGCTAACTACAGACTACTTGAAGTTGAGATAATGGAATTAGAATCTCAGATGCAGGAAGTGATGGTTAAGGTTGAGGGTGCTTTGAAAGAAGTACAAACTCTATCAGGTATGCACGATTCACTTAAAGAACATCTTGGTGAGATAACCGAGGAAGAGTTCGAGAAAGCACAAACCAAAGGTCACATCAAACGAGCGATGCAACAATCAATTCGTGAAGTTAGAGAGTGTGGGCGTATCAAGACTGGTAATCAAGAATACCTTGAGCAGTCAGGTGTATGTGTAACTCACGCCTTTGGTCTAATCATTGAGTATCTAAAGCAAGAAGAACACGCAACCAATACTACTTTGTTATATGATTTTTTAGATAAAGTCGCAGAAGAATTGGAACCTGTTGCTGATTTACAATTAGAAATATTTGGGTTTGACCCAAAAACAAACTTAAATTTAACTTTTATTCCAGAGGACAAAAAATGACAGATTATACAGATTATGTAATGAATGGCGAATATGTAGGCAATAGCGTTATTATTGACGATATTAATTATCCAAGACAAGCGTATGCGGATTTGGAACAACTAACACCAGTAGCAACCCCACCAACATTAACAGAGGGTCAAACAATGGATTGGCACGATGGTTCGGTGATTGATGGCGAATGGGTGAGATTTACCGTTAGAGATAAAACTACTGATGAAAAGATGATTGAGATTAGAGGTAAACGCAATCAATTATTAACCGACACCGATTGGACTGGTTTATCAGATGTAACAATGAGTGATGATATGATTACTTATCGCCAAGCATTAAGAGATTTACCAGCAAGTGTTGATGTTGATAGTCCAGTATATCCGACTAAACCATAGTTGAAACTTATGGCACTGAAACTGAAGAGTCTAACAGACATATCAATATGCTGATGCACTGGACTACTAATCCTAAAGATGATGTTGACCCTGCCTTTGTAAGTTTGACTGCAGTATAAATACAATAAATTAAGCTACCAGGAGAATAAATTATGGCAATGCAACCATCAGGACAGATAAAATGGTCTGAAATACAAAGTACTCCTGGGAATATAACCCCTATGAGGAACTAAGTGCCACAGGTACTAAGCCCTTTCAATGAATTGGTTTGAATATAGATAGATAAACACAGGAGAAACAAACAATGGCAGGCTACATAGGCAAGCAACCTCTATCAGAGGCAATTCAGAGTAGAGTTACTTACACCGCTACATCTGGACAAACCACATTTTCATTTAGCTACCAACCTGGTTTTTTAGATGTATATGTAAATGGTGTTAAACAAATAAATACTACGGACTTTGCAGCTACTAATGGAACGGACGTAGTTC
>Ga0257127_1000790_pt1 | contig 25334 bp, 18 predicted proteins | sample SI060_135mmetaG_FD_190152 | JGI IMG/M metagenome (GOLD analysis project Ga0257127, IMG submission 190152) | Marine microbial communities from Saanich Inlet, British Columbia, Canada - SI060_135m | ecosystem: Environmental > Aquatic > Marine > Inlet | place: Canada: British Columbia | collected... | reverse complement strand
AACCCTTGCGCAGATATATCGTGGTCGATATTCCGCCGGCTCTGCTTGTCTCACAGAATTATCTCTCACAGGTTTTCCCAGACAAGCGGATCATGCGATTCCGGCCGTTTCAGGATTTCTCAGAAGTGGCAGATGAGTTCTATGAATCCGAGATCTGCTTTCTATTATCGACGCAGGTGGAAAAGCTTCCAGCAAACTGCGTGGATTTGGCAATCAACATCTCATCACTTCACGAGATGCGGATGGACCAGATACACTATTGGCTGGAGCGGTTGTTCGTGCTGACGCGCGCCGGTGGTCACCTGTTCTTGAAACAATGGAAGCGGGCGGAAGTTCCAGGCGAAGATCTGATAATCATGGAGCCGGATTGGCCCGTGGGGAACTGGCATAAAGTGTTCTGGCGAAATTCAGCTGTCCAGGTGAGGTTTTTCGAGGCGCTGTTGCGCAAGGAGCATTGAGCGTAGTGAAGCGCGAAGGAAGGGTGTTGACTAACGCAAATAATTATTTTTTTATAATTATTATATATCTATTATATGCGTTATTTATTACTGGTCTTCCAAAGGCTGATATTCTACTTGGCGGTGATTGGTCTTTTCCAGTTACCAATTCTCAAATAAACCAATGGATGGATTCAGTTTCATATACCTGGTATGGCTTAAATTTTGGCACGAGAAACTATTCCAGCTTATTGCCACTAATTTATATAGAGAAATTTTTTACCATCTTAGTGTCGCCAGCTACATTTATATCATCTTTGGTAGTGTTAAGCATTTCTTTTATGGGTATAAATTTATTTGCATTGCTAAGATTCTTAAATATTAACAAATTTTCTGCGTTTCTTGCAGGTATTTGTTATATGTCTTCCCCCATAGTATTCGAATATACGGTTATGGGGTGGATTTTTATTTTACTCGCAATGACATTTTTACCGCTAGCTGTTAAGTATTTTATAAAAGGGGTACAAGAAGGGGAAATATATAATATGGCTTTGGTTGCAATATTACTTACAATCTCCTTCCAGATTCATGCAATAGTTTGGTTTCTAATAATTGCTTTCGCTTTATCAAGATATTTAATTAAAGAATATAATGCATATATCTATTTTAAATACATCTTCGCAGTAATTTTTTTATTTGCTCTATTAAATGCTTATTTCTTATTAAATTTATTTGTACTGCCAAATCAATCAATAGTATCTAATTATATTTTAAATAGCGAGGTTAGCACGGGTGCCATCCACTTTTTTACTCCCCACAATATTGTAAGGCTTTTTGGAGGTCTTTACAATTACCAGTATGGAAATATTATTGACCAGTCAAACCTCTTATTCTTTGCTTCATATTTTGGCACATTACTAATCTTATTTGGTTGTTTTGTCAACCAAAATAAAAAATTGTATTTAGTTTTTTTATTGATTTTTATTGTTCCATTCCTATTTTATCTGTTAAATTTTAACAGGTCCCTACTAGGCCACATTCCTTTTTCAAATGTCTTTCGTGATTTTGGAAGGTGGACTGTTTTGTCAACGTTAGCATCTGGAGTTTTGATTGGGCTAAGTCTTGATGGAATAATAAAAGGCAGTAAAAAAGTACAGATAGTTGGTATTGTTATGTTCTCTATATATTTGATATCTTTTTATCCTTGGTATAGTGGGCAATTGTTTAATTGGAAGGATGGTTTAGGTAAATATCAAGTCTTAAGAACGAAGTCATTTTCACAGGACTATTTTAATGTGGAGGACTTTTTGTTAAATAACAAAAAGGACGCAAAGGTTTTATATCTGCCTCATAGTTCAAGTAATGACTTTATTGATGATGTTAAATTTCATGGTTCTTATCAAGAGGCTCAAGACATTTTTGCTAATTATTCACCAATGGCTAGCCCAATGATATTAAGTGATAGAAATGCCGGGCATGGAGGTTTTTTAACAAAATTAATACAACAAAATCTTTCTGGAGATTTTGTTAAGTTTTTACCTCTTACTGATATTAATTATATTGTTTTGAGAAAGAACATAAATTTTTGGGACCTACCAAATGTGCTGATTCGTCTAAATGAAGGAATAAAAAATAAAAAATTATCTGAAGTTTATCATGGCCAAGATATTTTGGTTTATAAGGTTAATGAGCCAAGCCCTCATATATATGTTTCAGCTGCTTCCCAAGATAAACTTAAAGTTTTTGAAAACTTATCAGACTATGAATTTCTCCATTGGAGGGAATTCGAGGGTATTAGTTTTTCTGATTTAAATCAAGCCATTACGGCAAGCCCTCCAGAAGAGGACTACAAAAATATAGCACAATTATTCAACAGTAAAAACGTTAAGCCACCAGATATTGAATATAGAAAGATTAATCCCACCAAATATGCAGTACAGGTAGCTAGTGCTAGCAGTTCTTTTATGTTAACTTTCTTAGATTCTTTTCATGAACTATGGAAAGTTTACGTAAAGCCAATAAATTCAAGTAATGTCAAGTATTATGAGACCTGGTTTTATGAAGAGGTATCCCAGAAAGAGCATTTTATAATAAACGGCTACGCAAATAGCTGGTTGATAAATAGTAATGATATTTGTATTAAAAAAAAGGTATGCACGTATAACAAAGATGGTACTTACAATTTTGATTTGATTATAGAGTTCTTCCCGCAAAAATATTATTACTTAGGCTTGTTTGTTACATTGGGTGCATGGTTAGTTATGATCTTTTACTATTTATATTTACGAGTTAACAATGTTCCAAGCTATAGAAAAACAGATTAATTTTTAAATTACAAGGTGTTTTATGGATAAAAATGAGTATTCTGGTTACTTTAGAACCCATGTGAAAATTGACTTTGGCATCGAGTCGATATGGAAAGATAGTCAATTTGTTTATAGCCAATTAAACCTAGTAAATAAATATATTTCACTAGATAGTATTAAAACCTATCCTACACTCGAGATTGGATCGGGAATGGGGCGTCTAGCACTGCTATTAGATGAACGAGGTTTTCTGAATTATAATGGTATTGATCTGGATGATGAAGCTGTAGAATTCTGCAAAAAGAATTTGAAATTAAAAAATTATATATTTTTTAACGATAGTATCAACGGTTTTGCAAACTCACAATCAGGAATATTTAAAAATATTTTCTGTTTTGAAACACTTGAGCATCTTCGTGACCCTTGGGAAGGTGTGAAAGTTATTTCTAAAATGCTACAAAAAGATGGGTTATTTATAGGGAGTGCTCCATACCCATTCAAACGAAATATCCTTGGTGATGAAACCCATTTAAACGTTCTGCACCCTCTCAACTGGAAGAGAGTTTTTGAAAAAAACGGATTCCAAGTATTAATTATTAGGCCAATGACATTTTTGCCATATCTTTGGAGAATTCATAGAGAACTGAATGTTATTCTACCGTTTTATGTTCCATTATTTAATTTAGTCTCAACAAGTTTAATTATTGCAAAAAAAATATGATGTATGAATAAAAATCTTTTTAAATATAGGCTTTTTGCTTTATTGAGTGATTGGTTTATGCCATGCGTTATACTTGGTTTTTTTGTCTATGTTAATTTGCCTCCAGATGGAATGATTTATGCTGGGGGAGATATATTTTATTGGTTTAATCCAGAAGTTGCGAGTGGTTTACTATTCAACCCTTGGTTGAATTTGAGAGAAGGTTATTTCAACATGGGCTTTTCTGAAGGAATATTTTTTTATGTAATTTCAAAAATTATCTCTACATCCAACCAGTCTTATTTATATTTTTTTTATACTTCGTTATTTCTTTCGATTACTTATATATTATGCCGTTATTCATTAATTCTGTTCGTTAATGGGTTAAATAGATGGATATTATTTGCACTTTCATTAAGTTACACAATAAGCCCTTTTGTAATGAGAAATGTTTTAATGATTCCTAATAGCTCCTCATCATTTTATTATTTATATGCGTTTTTTCCTTTGCTATTTGTATTATTTTGGAAGGCTGTAGCTAATAGAGAAAATGAGAATTATTCAATACTGTTACTTGGACTTTCATCGTTTTTTCTTAGTTTTTTCATTGTTAATATTGCATTCTTTTTTTCTTTGGTTTTTGTTTTTATAATTTTATATCTACTTTTATCCTTTCTAGTTGTTCGCTCATATTCTTTTTCCAGTTCATTTAAAATCTTTGCGGCGTTAATAATTCCAGCTTGTTGGGTAGCCATTCCCGGGGCGCTTGGTCTTATCGCTCAAGCATTTGACAATGCAAAATTAGCAGCTGAATCCAATAATGCTTTACCACTTTTTGGGAGCACTTTTACTAGCAACTTTTATGGCGTTGATAATATTAATATGATGATTAGTAATACCACCATATTTTTTGCTGTAGGGATATTAATGATTTTAGTAGGGATAGCATCTATAATTACTAAAAAAGATATTGGTGCCAACCTTCTTGTACTAGTTTCAATGTTGATTATATTAATTTTCATATTAACTCGCGGTGTCGGCATAATATCAATGGAAGTAAGTGAATTTATTTTCTCAAGTATTTTATTTTGGCCTTTTAAGCATCCTGATAAATTTCAAATATTTATACCCTTTGTTGTAACAGCTATTTGTGCTTCTGCATTTAACAAAATTTCAGCATCAAAGGTAAAACTATTGTTTGGTTTAATAATTTTCCAAACTGTTGCAGTTGGGTATCCATTTTTTACAGGTAATATTGAGAGCAAGTACTCATTAGCAAGGCATAATTTAAGCTGGGAAGAGTCTAATATTTCTTTTCATGTTGAAGTGCCAGAAGATTACAAGAATGTGGGAGAAATAATAAAAGAGAATGGAGGATGCAAAGGTAAGATTCTTGGCCTTCCGTACAGTAGCATTACTTCTGCTTCATGGGTTAATTACCCTAAATGGAAATTTTTTGGTTCTGATTTGACAGCACAGTTCTTCCCTTGCCCACTTATTAACATAAATAATACAAGTTTAGGGGAAAACTATTATAAGTCCGTAATTGAAAAAGATATTACTTCCACAGACTTTATAAATCAATTCATGATTGATATCAGAAGACGTTCAATTGAGTATCTAATATATCATTACGATGCTCATAGGGACATGATTAAAAAACAAATCTACTTGATTAAAATGTTGCGGAAAATTGGATTGATTCATAAAATTGATGACAACACTCATTTTGCACTTTATAAGATAGATGAAGACTTATTTATGCCACGATTTAACTTGCAAAATACTAATTTTAATATCGGTGAAAAAGAAATACCTTTGTCAAAAATAGTATCTATAAAATCATTTTTTGGCTACAAAATTAAAGTCGAAGGGATTGATAATAACTATTATCTTAATTTTACTGATACATATCATCCAATGTTTTTATTACTACCTGAAGAAAATATTCTTGATTCTATTAAGAGGGTTATCAGCGGAATGGGCATGATCCCTCATAGTGAAACCATTTACGGTGGATCGCTATCGAATAAAAAAAATAGTTTTGGAAATTCATGGTTTATTGATACAAACAATATATGTGATGACAATGAACTTGCATGTAAGTATAGTAAAGATATTTATACAATGACTTTTAATCTTATTTTTATCCCTTCTATCGCTATAGCAATTCTATTTGCTATATCTATTATATATCTATTGTTGCTAATTCTTTTTAGTGTAAAAAATTCTAAACAAAGGAAATTGACTATACAAGATTAAGAAAAATCGTTTCTATTTTTTGGAATTTTATTGGATTAGTATGAACATAAGTAAAGTCTTAGTAACTGGAGCAAATGGGTTTGTTGGTAAACATTTAATTAACTATTTGTCCAAGCAATTAATATCAATTATCAGCCTACCTGAAACAATTGATATTAGAGATAAAGAAAAAATAAATAATTTTTGTATAAATAATTCTTTTGATGCAGTAGTTCATCTTGCTGCTCAGAGTTTTGTACCAAGATCTATTATTAACCCTAAAGAAACTTATAAAATCAACTTTACCGGTACTCTCAATATAATAGAAGCACTTAAATCAAGTAAATTTAATGGAGTTTTTCTTTACATAGGGTCTTCAGATGTTTACGGGATCGTTTCAGAGTCCTTATTACCGATAGAGGAAGATTTAACTCATTCCCCTATCAATCCTTATGCTGAAAGTAAATCTGCTGCCGAATTGTTATGTAAAAAATGGAGTGTTTCTGAAAATAAAATGCGAATTATAATGACTAGATCATTTAATCATATTGGACCAATGCAAGATCCAAGATTTGTAATTTCAAGATTCTGTAAACAAGTCGCTTTGATTAAATGTGGACTTCAAGAACCAAATGTACGTGTTGGAAACCTTAATGTTACAAGAGATTTCACTGATGTACGAGACGTTGTTCGTGCATACCTTATTCTTTTAAAGAAAGGATCTAACGGATCTGTATACAATATTTGTTCTGGTCAAGAAATAAGTTTAAAAAATATTTTGCCAATGCTTCGTCAAATAGCTAATATTGATTTTAGTATAGAAGTATGCACAGATTTATACAGAGATGCAGAGCAAGTTAGAGTTTTTGGGAGTTTTAATAAAATTAAAAAAGACCTAGGCTGGTTCCCAAAAATTCTGTTCAAACGCAGCTTAGAAGATGTTTATAATTATTGGGTAGATTATTTAAAAAAGGATAATAAATGACAAAATCGGCATTAATTACAGGGGTTACTGGTCAGGATGGAGCTTACCTTGCGCGGCTGTTATTACAAAAAAATTATAAAGTTTATGCAATGATAGCCCGTAGAGGTTCAGATACGCTTTGGCGCTTACGTGAATTAGAAATATTAGAACATGTTCATTTGATAGATGGAGATATGTTGGATTTATCATCACTAATTCGTGCTTTAGAGTCTTCAAAACCAGACGAAGTATACAACCTAGCTGCACAAAGTTTTGTTGCAATGTCCTGGAAACAACCAATACTAACATCACAGGTTACAGGTTTAGGAGTTATAAATATTCTTGAGTCTATACGGATAGTAAACTCAAAAATAAGATTTTATCAAGCATCAACTAGTGAAATGTTTGGGTTGATTCAGGCTAATAAGCAATGTGAAAACACTCCCTTTCATCCTCGAAGCCCATATGGTGTTTCTAAAGTTTTCGGCCACTGGATGACGATAAATTATAGGGAAAGTTATAATATGCACGGCAGTAGTGGGATCCTGTTTAATCATGAATCACCATTACGAGGTATTGAGTTTGTTACACGGAAGGTTACAACTGGCGTAGCTCGAATTAAAGCTGGTTTGCAAAAGAAATTAATGTTGGGAAATATTGATGCAAAGCGTGATTGGGGCTTTGCTGGAGATTATGTTGATGCTATGTGGCGTATGCTCCAACAGGAAATCCCTGATGATTATGTAATTGCTACCGGAAAAACTTCATCGGTTCGTGAGATGTGTCAAATAGCGTTTAGTTTTGTTGGACTGAATTATGAGGATCATATTGTTATTGATAAAAATTTTTTTCGACCAGCAGAGGTAGACATATTACTAGGAGACCCATCCAAAGCTAAAGATAAGTTGGGTTGGGAAGCCACAACTAGCTTGGAGGAATTAATAAGTATGATGGTTGAATCCGATCAAAAAAGATTGCTTGATAAGAGTTTATAATAATTTTATTCATTAATGAGTTTATATAAATACTAATAAATTGATTAGGCAAAACTACACTAAATATTTTTTCTTAATTTTATCTCTTAGCTTATTTTTTCAAGTTATTTTACGAGTAGAAAGTTTGTCTACTAGTTTAATGGATTTAGGGATATTCTCGTCTAATCTTAGTAGCATCTATGATGATCAGTGGCGAGCCTTTTCTGGGCATATTCAGCCTTTGATGTTTGTATGGGGTGTGATATACCAATTATTCGATCCAGTTTATGCACCTATGGTATTAGTGAGTCTTCAATTCCTATTTGTTTTAGGGAGTGCATGTTGGATTTGGCGAGAGTATGGCGTACTGCCTAGTTTCGCTTTACTATTATATTCCCCGCTATGGGCAAATGTTTTATTTGATTTTCATTTTGATCATCTTTCTATTCCAATATTAACAGCTTTCTTTATATTCTGTGATAAGAAAAAATTTAAACTTGCTGCTCTCGCAGCAATTTCATTGGTTCTTTTAAAAGAGCCGTTTAGTTTGCAAGCTATTTTTTGTGGTGTTTATTTTATTTGGTTAACCTTTTGCGTAAAAAACAAAAAATATACCAATTTACTATTATGGTTATCTAGCGGAGTAATTTTTGTAGGGCTAGTTTGGTTTTATATTTCGATGTATTTGGTATTGCCATACTTTTCTGGAGTAGAGGGTGTGCAAGGAGACGCGTATAATTGGCTTGGGACTGGAATGTTGGATAAACTATATACCGTTTTATTTAGGCCTGATATATGGTTATTAGATGTTTATAGTAATCCTGATAAATTAAAGCTATTGTTAATTATTTTTGGGTCATTAGCATTCATACCACTTTTAAGGCCAGCCACATTAATTGTTGCACTACCACCAGTTTTAATTATGCTGTTATCTCATGAAGACAATTATTATAGTTATGCTAATCATTATACGGTAGGGGTAATTGTCCCAGTTATAATTGCTTTCAAAGATGGCCTGCCAATAGCTCTGAAGAGATGGAGACGATTGCTAATATATGTCGGTAGTAGTGATAAACTACTCAATGATACTCTCCCTAAATTACTAATTGTTGCTTTTCTCTTGGTGGGCCATTGGGCAATGGCTTCATCCCCAATTTCACGATTATTTTGGTCTGACAAGGTTTGGTCTTATTCCTGGCAAGCGTATATACCTACTAAAAGAGACAGTATGATTAAAAAAGCCTTGTTGGAGTATATACCGTCCGATGCAGAGGTCTCCGTTTCAACGCAAAATTCTATCAATTATGGTCATCTATCTAGTAGAAAGCTGTACCTTCCTTTTCCGCAAGGTGTTGTTGAACCACATCCAGTTTTAAGCTGGGGGAAAGAGGAAAAAGATGATTTATTAGGTTTTATTTTTGACATTGGCAAAGCCTCGGCAAAGTATGATAAAAAGTTTGTTGATTACGTTGTATTAGATACCAAACGACCTTGGTTTGTTATTGATCAGGGGTGTGACTGGCTTAATGGTAAATGCACGAATGACAAAATAGCAAACGAGTATTTGAAGTGGGTTGAGAAAACAAAAAACATTATGCAAGTGATATTTGAAAGAGATGGATTTATTATATTAAAAAGAAACAACAAAAGTGAATTGTAATGTTGATTCTTATATATTTTGTTTTTTTAAAGTGACTCATGATAAGGTAAGAGAAAATTATCACAATATGTTTAATAACAATTATTTCCTTATGAAACGAATCCTGTCTATATTTCTATTAATCCAGTTTATTGTGGTGTTTAATAGTAGTGCATTTGCAGAGATGGCAGTTGCTCAATCACCTACTCTGATTCTTTCAGGCGTTTTGGATGGAGACAGAGATTCTATGAAGGTAATGAAAGAGCTCCGCAGAGGCAAGACTAAACTGAAATATGAAGACTATAACAATTATAGATTAAGTGCTGATGTATCTTTCAAAACACTAAAACAAAAAACACTATTTGATGAGTTGCAATTTAATATCGGCGAGAATTTTCATAGCAGCAAAGAATATACCAGATTCCTCTTTTCTGGAAATAATTACACAGAACAAAAAAATGCTAAAGTTAATCTTTTACCAGACTTGCAAAATCTTCAAGATAGTAATCAACCTCAAGATGCCATAACTTTATCTGACTATGACGAGCTGCGGATAGAGTATAGAGATATTATTTACGATAACCCTACCGAAATTAATTATCTATTGTCACTAGAATCAGAGGCTGAGTCAGGTAGCTCTCAAGAGAAATTATTTTACTTAATTCATAGTGCTTATGATACTGATTTTTTTGTTGAGGTTGGGGAAGAGGATACCTCAAAGGCAACTTGGCAACAAAAAGACAACCTCTATCTCTTTAAGCGCTTCTTTGACCTAGAGAGGGATAACAGTTGGCGTTATAACCAAGATGGCGGACGTGTGGTGATTCAAAAAAGATTCAATAAAACACTACCTTATCATTCAGCTATTGATTTAGCTCTAGATGCAGACACTAAATTGGAATGGTTGAATCTAAGACTTAAAACTGAAGATGGTGATGAGATAATTGTAGGTTTGAACTCTATACCTAAGCAAATTTTGAAGCATGACGATGATAAATTGCGAGTCAGGCTATTATTAGCGGAACTTCAAAGGGTACACAAACAACTAATTTTAGAGGAGATATTAATATTTCTCTCCGGCACCGTAGATGAAATTCTAGAGAATAGGCCGCTGCATTCAATTCACTGGATGGCCATTGAACATGAAGGTGAGACTAAAGACAAGATTTCTGAAAGTTCTCAATCAGATCAAGGCTTGAAGGAGGAGGGTAATGACAAAAAAAATCTTGAAGTAATTTTTGTTCATAGTCAAATTGAAGATATGGGTTATGGCAACAAGAGAATACAATTGGACCTTACTAAAGAGTTAAGGCAGGTTAATTGGAACAGTAAATTGGTTTCAATGAAACTGTTATTAGAACCTAAACTGAAAAATAAGTTAGGTGGAGTTGAGATAAGAAAGGTAAGTCTTGTTTCAACTTATGAAAATAAAGTACCAGCTATCGCATTGCAGGGAAGAGAAGTTCTTAAACGTTGGGGAGTAGAGATTGACGCTATCGCCAATAACAATGAGTCAAACGTATGGCCCTTAATCTATAAACACTCAATCACACATCAAAAACCAACTAATATAGACCCTCAAGGCCGATGGATTGACATGGAATGGAAGGTTGGAAAAGAGATTATTGAAGGATCTTATTTATATATAGGCGGAAAAGAGATTCAAGATAAAGTTGTATTTATTCAAGCTACGCCATATTCTTTTTCTGGTGAGAGTTTAGGAAACTGGAGCTTAAGGTTAAACGAGTCAGTACAATTAAATAATTTTAAAGGTAGCCATGAGAAGGTTGATTATATTAAATTTCGAGTCTATATAGATCCCCCGTCAGGCAAGTCACAACAAACTGAAACAGAAGATATATATACGCCAAAAGGCAACAGATTACGCATAACAGAGTTAGCTCTTTTTGGGGTTGACAACTTATCTTTTGATAAGATTCTGGACGCCCCATTTCCACTCAAGCAAGAAACCCCTCTTGATTTAGAAATAGAAAACAAGCCACCCAATATTATTACCAGCAAGGCTCAAAATGGAACTACGATATTTTTTAAACTTGATGAAGAACCATCACATGGTGACTTACTCTTTAATACTATGATTGATGATAAAAACAGGTCCGAAGAGGACTCTTTAGTTGTCAGTTATGAGGTGCCAGGGATTTTGCCATTTATAAACGAGTGTTGGTTAGAAATGACTGCTACAGGAGGTAAAAAAGAGATACAAAATAAAATCTGTTTAGATGGTTCTTCTGGCAAGAAAAGCGTACCTCTGCCTGGATGGGTGGAACAAATCAAATGGAGGGCTATTCTTCCACCTATCAATAATATGTGGAGTAACTCAGTTGAGGGTAAGTTTTATTTATCTATAAAGCTACTTACTACTATTACTACTTCTAAAAAGCAGCTAGTTAGTCAGCCTATCTTAGCTTTAGATGGCAATAAATTGCTACCTGTGGGTGCAAAATTTGATAAGTATGGAGGTAATTTGTATTTTGATCTTGGCTATATTAAACATAGCACTTACTTTGAAGATATAAAGCATCTTGAACACCCATGGTTAAAGGTAGATAAAATAATCATTGATCGAGAGGAACCATTTAGTATAAAGGAATGGCAAGAGTTAAATCAAGGAGAGTTGATTAAAGGCGGGGACGGATCATTTTGGTTGCAAATATTGAAGTATTTATCAATAATTTTTGCTATCTGGTGGTTGATTGCTAGTGGCTGGTTCATTAAATCATTTCGAGCTTTGGTAGCCTTATTTTTATCGTTATGGAATTTGCCGGTTGAGGTTTTAAGTCGGTTTAATATTGAAGTTAGTTGGAGACTTACCTTCTGGTGGTGGTCTATAGTAACTTTGTCACTGTATGTTGGAGGTGTCTTGCTATCTGATATGCAGGCAGAGAATTATTACTTTACTTTCGGCGGTATAGCACTAGTTATGTCGTGGCGAGCATTAGTAGAGAATTGTAAGCCTTATGTTGAGTCGCGCTGGCCAGGACTTAGCAAAAAAGTGTATAGTGGGTCGGGCACAAAATATTTCTCTGGCTTCGTTGTTATCATCTTTGGAGTCGCAGTAATGTTGATGTTGAAATTAGATTTTATTGCCAATCAGTTGGCCGTGATCGGATATTACCTGCTGGTAGTTGGTGTGGTATTAGAAATACTAGATTCAAGGAAAGATAAGCCTAGCATTAACCAGAAAAATAGAGTTGATAAGTGAGTATAAATACTGCTTCTGACTCTTGGAGAAAAAATCTAGGCTACCAGTGGACCTCGACACTTTTCGTTGCTGTATTTGGTTTTTTGGTCTCAGTCTTGTTAGCAAGGAAATTGGGTGTAGAGGGCTTTGGAGACTATAGCTATATCTTGAGTTTGGCAGGGATTTTCTTGATTATTCAAGATGGTGGCTACAAAACACTTATTTTTCGTGAGAGTGTTGATGACTCCGCCCAATCATTGCTTTCCTCTGGGCTTGTTCATGTTGCCTCTGTTACTTCTTTTGGTATTCTGCTGGTGTTATTATTGCAACCTCACAACTGGACGGGAATATTAACTGCCATTTTTTGTATGGGGCTTGTAGTTGTAACTACATTTGTATCAAGCCTTCTCAAAGGTAGGGGAGATTTTAAGTCTGATGCTATTTGGAAAATTGTAATTCGAAGCATGTCTGCATGTGGTATTTTTTCAGTATTATTTTTTTATGAAGATGTCTCTGTAACTTCTTTGTTTGCTAGCTGGAGTGTCGCTTTAATGTTAGCCTTAATCTGGCCTATACTGAAGGGGTATTTTAGACGACTAAGTTTTAATTTCAAAGGAGAGCTATTCAGAGCCAGCATGGTTTTTCTAACAATTGATGTTGCAACCATATTTTATTTTAGGAGCGATATCGTGATGCTTGAATATCTTGGCCATATAAAGAGTGAAGTAGGGCAGTATTCTGCAGCTTACCGCATTCTTGAAGGAATAATACTATTAGCAACACCGGTTGCTCAAATTGCTTTCAGATCGTTGCGACTAAAACAGGGCCAAAAAAAATTTTTTGACCTATTGGGCCTGTTGGTTCTATTTATGATATTTGTTTCTGTTGTTATTTTATTGATAGGAGCTTTCTTTGGCAAAGATTTGATGTTGATGGTGTTTGGTGAGCAGTACAATTTAGCAAGCATACTATTACCTTTGTTATTATTTTCTATTCTATTTATACTTCCCAATTACATTTTGACCCAAGGTGCTATTTCCATGAATAAAGAGATAAGTTATGCGAAGATTGTTGTTTTTGTAGCACTCTTGAATGTAGGATTGAATGCATGGCTTATCCCAGATTATGGAGCAATGGGTGCTGCTTGGGCTACAATTTTTTCGGAAGGAGTTCTGTTTTTTGGATTAGTATATGTAATGTTGCGTGAATATATTGGAAAAAAAAGTGCGAATTGGAGTTGATGCAAGATCTCTTTCTGAGCCAATCTCTGGAATTGGTAGGTATACATTAAATTTACTTGAGTTAATGGTCCAAGACGACTCACATGAGTGGATTTTATATTCTCATAGACCTTTAATTAATGGAAGCTGGAATAGGAAAAATATAAAATTAAGCAACTGGAATTTACCAAAATCTTTTAGAGTCTTAAGAATGCTTTGGGCTCAATCTATTTTGCCAATTATGGCAACAATAGACAAAGTTGATCTTTTTTGGTCTCCCGCACATCGTCTACCCAGATTTTTACCAAAATCAATTGTTAGTGTAGTAACCATACATGATTTGGTTTGGAAATTTGCCCCGGAAACTATGCGTCCTTTAAGTCAAAAATTAGATGCAAAATTAATGCCTGAAGCTATAAAAAATGCTGATTGGATTATAGCGGTATCTAAATGGACAGCAAAAGATTTAATCGATGAAGTACCAAATGCCAAGAGGAAAACAAGTATCATTTATGAAGCTCCTTCTTTAACCTATGATTCAATTATTGTAAAAAAAAGCTTAAATAAAAATTACTTATTGTTTGTTGGTACTTTGGAGCCAAGAAAGAATTTGCCAAGGTTATTAGAGGCATACTCTTTCCTTCCTAGTCATATTAAAGAAAAATATTCTTTAAATATTGTTGGAGGTAGGGGGTGGGGTAAAGTTAATTTTGAAAGCTTAATCGAGCATTTTAAGATTAAAAAATATGTAAAAATATTAGGATATTTATCAGATAAAGATTTAGCTAAGACTTATCAAAATGCATCTCTTTTAGTAATGCCATCTTTGTATGAAGGATTTGGATTACCGTTGCTAGAAGCTATGAATGCTGAAGTTCCAGTTGTTACGTCTAATATATCCTCGATGCCTGAAATTGTTGGAAAAGCAGCGATATTAGTTGATCCTTACGACGTAAATTCAATTAAAGAAGGGATGATTAAAGTGCTTACGGACTTAAATCTAAGATCTTCACTATCAAAAGAAGGTCTTAAACAATCAAAGAATTTTAGTTGGAAGAAGGCTGCTGAAAAAACAATGCTTGTTTTTACAGAGGCAATATCAAGTCAACAAGGCAATAACTTTTAATATGCACGTACTGCATGTTACGCAAACTTATTATCCTGACTCAAGAGGAGGAATAGAAGAGGTAATCAGACAAATAGCTATTAATAATAAAAGCTTGGGTATTGAAACGCGAGTATTTACCTTAAGCAATAAACCTATGCCAACCTGTATCGAAATAGACGGCATTAAAATTTATCGAGCTCCTTTAAACGCGAAGATTGCATCCTGCGGGATGTCAATAAAAGCATTTGGATTGTTTAAAGAATTGGTTGAATGGGCACAAATTATTAACTATCACTTTCCATGGCCATTTATGGATATACTAAATTTATTTATAAATAATAATACAAAAATGGTTGTAACTTATCACTCGGATATAGTAAGACAGAAAAGACTGTTTTATCTCTATAAACCACTTATGAAACACTTTCTAAAAAAGGCAAATGTAATTGTGGCAACTTCAGATAATTATTCAAAATCAAGCGTTATCCTTAAAAAGTATAAAAAAAAAGTAAAGGTTGTCCCGCTTAGTATAAGTAAAGAAAGTTATCCTATTCCCACAAAAAAAGATTTGACTAAAATTAAAGACCTTGTTGGTCAGGATTTCTTTCTATTTATAGGGGCACTTAGAAAATATAAGGGCTTAAATTTTTTATTAGGCGCATTAAAAAATACTGAAATAAAGTGTGTTATAGCTGGGTCAGGGCCTGAAATGTTAAGATTAAAAGGTTTAGTAAAAAGCCTAGGCCTAACAAATATTGTTTTTTTGGGAAGAGTAAGTGATTCTGAGAAAGTTTCGCTAATAAGGCTATGCAGAGCAGTTGTGCTTCCATCTAATTTGCGATCAGAGGCCTTTGGAGTTGTATTACTTGAGGGTGCAATGTATAAAAAGCCACTTATATCGACCGAGATAAATACAGGTACAAGTTATGTAAATATTAACGAAGAAACTGGTTTAGTTGTCCCAGCTGGTGATGCAGACTCATTAAGGGAGTCAATGTTGCTCTTAAACAGTGATAAGAGTTTATCAAAAAAAATGGGTCAAGCCGCACATCAAAGATATCTTAAGCTTTTCAAAGGCTCATTAATGAGTCAACAATATGCTGAAATTTATACCACTTTACTAAAAAGTAATGCTGTTTGATTTAACTTTAAATCTTCTCATAAATATAACTATATTAAAAAATACCATAGACTTTTTGCTATGGATTTAAAGATAATTTAGCTAAATATATATATTGATATCCAAAATTATGTCATTCTTTTAGGTAAACTATTTTTCAAAGAGCAATATTTTTTTCTTATCTATTTTTATTTACCAATACCTTTTTACTTAAGAGTACAAGATGATATGAGTAAAGGATATAGAAAAGAATAGGCATTACCTTGGGCGCATGTGGTAAGATTTACCAAATTAAAATGATTACAAATTTATAAATTATTACCCGTGACTGAACAAACAACTTATCAAAAAAAATTTAATAATGAGGAACCTATAAGTTATATTATTGGTGGAGGAGAGGCAGCTGAAATATTTCTAAAAAATAGTATTAGTTACCAGTATAGTATTGCAGGTATCTTTGATGATAATACTAAATTGCACGGTAAAAAAATTGAAGGAGTACCAATTCTCGGGTTCATAAGAGACTTGGGAGCTTTTCTTGATAAAAAAATTGTAAAAAATATTATCTACTTAATACCATCTATTCACATAGGGCAATATATAGATTTATTTAATGAGATTCGAAATAAATATCCAAATATTGAATGGCTTTCAACACCACCATTGAATGATATTAGCCAGGGTTTAAAAAGTTTGTTTGAGCTAACAAACTTGAATCTCATTCCAGTTAACAAAACCTCAACAAACCTTTCTGTCTCTGACTACCAAAAGCAAAAAGTTCTCGGCAAATCCGCTCTCATAACTGGTGGGGCTGGGTCTATTGGTAGCCAGCTTGTAGGAGAATTATTACTATTTGATATTTTTGAAACAATAGTTGTAGTTGATAATAATGAGATGAATGCATATAAACTGAGTCAAGACTTTGCTGTGGAGTTAGCTCAAAGAAAATTATTTATCCACCTCATAGACTTCGGTGAAGTAGATGAAATGAATGATTTACTAGTATGTTACCAACCAGCATATGTTTATCACGTAGGGGCCTATAAACATGTGAATATCCTAGAAGGTGGAAATGTATATAGTGCCATTAATAATAATGTAATCAAGAGTATCAAATTATTAAACGTTACTTTAACTCATGATTTTGTAAAGACTTTTGTATTAGTTTCAAGCGATAAGGCAGTAAACCCCAAGAGTGTAATGGGATATACAAAAAGGCTTACAGAGCTTTGTTTGTTAAGCTTATGTAGTAAATCCTCATTGGATATGATTACAGTTCGATTCGGTAACGTTGTTGGTAGTAGCGGGAGTGTTTTCCATAAGTTTCTTAAACAAATCCAAGGACGGCAGAAAATCACGCTTACTGACCTTAATGTAACACGTTATTTCATGAATATTAGCCAGGCGGCAAGCCTTATTATAAAGTCATCCTTAATTGGTGAACGAAATAGGGTGTATGTTCTCAATATGGGAGATCCCGTTAAAATTTATGATTTTTTGATGGAAATGATTAATAAGCATGGGGACCCAAGTCAGATAAATTCTATTGCTATAACTGGCCTTCATACTGGAGAGAAGCTCGAGGAGGAACTTCATTACCTCCATGAAAATATTAAACCCCTTGATAATGATATATTCGCTAGTGACTCTTTAGTAAGTGAGATAAATACCAATAAGATATTGGAGCAATTCAAAGAATTTAGAAGCATACGAGATGAAAAAAAATTAAAATCATGGCTTCATAAGTCCATTAGTTCTTATGAAGATGGTAAATAATTTTTTGTACATACCTTATAGGTCATTTTATGATAAGGAATATTGGTTGTGTTTGAGAATATGTTGATGTTAAGTTTTAATGATCTAACAGTTTGCGGTATTATTTTTCTCCTTACAGTTGCGATGATGGAAATAATCACCAACAAAAAAAAATTTATAAAAAGATATATTCCTCACTATATTGCACTACAAAAAATACACAAGGGTGAAGTTAGTAGATTAGGCGGACTAGCTATGTTAGTGAGCTTAGCAACAATTTTTATTTTATTGGCAGAGCAAGAAATCAAAAATATGATGTTATTGTTTCTTGTTGCTTTTCTCCCCTTGGGTTTAATTACATTAGCTGAGGATTTTCATAAAGTTATTGCTCCTTGGATAAGGCTTATTGTAATGTTCTTTTCAAGCTGTCTAATTTTAGTGATTACCGATATCTCTCTTCCTCTATTTGATACTCCATTCCTGAAAAGTATGTTGGCAGATCCGTTATTAAGAAATATTTTTTATATGTTTTGCCTTGTGACTCTTATGAACGGTATTAACTTTGTCGATGGTACAAATGGCAATTTTGCGCTTATGATACTTAGTATGATGATTTCTCTATGCTTCCTTGCAACCATAGTTGGTGATACGCAGTTTATAATCTTGCTTTTTTTAAGTGGTATACCTTTGATAGCTTTTACTCTGCTTAATTATCCTTGGGGAAGGATATTCGCAGGCGATCTAGGTGCTTATTTATATGGGGCTCTCACCGGTTTCTTTATCTTATTTTTCTTTGGTCGGCATAGCGATATATCAGCATGGAATGTGCTTCTCATTACCTTCTACCCCATTATAGAAGTAATCTTCTCATCTATTAGAAAGCTCTTGAAAGGAAAATCACCTATGTTGCCAGATACTAGTCATTTACATATTAAGATTTATACCATGCTTTATCATGGATCTAAAAAACCTCTTCAGGCAAACAATTTGGTTACGTTATTTCTAGGGCTATTTTGGTTATTTCCAACTTTGATCCTACCTTGGGTTTATCAATCTCATATTCTCTTAGCAATCACTTTGACTTTCCTTACTTTTTGCTATGTCACTATTAATGTGGCTATAACCAAAATTGAATAAAATTATTGTAAAACAAAATAAAATGAAAGATAAATCTTACCCCATCATTAATCAACAATTTTTTAGAAAGTAAGTATATGAATATAACTCCAGTAATTCTTTGTGGTGGTTCGGGTACAAGGCTATGGCCTATTTCGCGAAAGAATTTCCCAAAACAATTTCTTAATCTAGTTGGGGATTCCACTTTATTCCAGCAGAGTTTGAGACGAGTTATTGCTCTAGAAAATAAGGATTTCAAAATTGACGAAATTTTGATCATTACTAATGAGAACCATCGTTTTTTGGTTCTTGAGCAAATAAACAACATGAACTTAACTGTACCAACTCGAATTTTATTAGAGCCAGAATCAAAAAATACTGCTCCTGCGATGACTTTGGCTGCTTTAGCTGCTGATGAGAAGAACCCTGAATCAATTTTAGTTGTGACTCCAGCTGATCAATATGTGAAAGATTTAAATAAATTCACTGAAACGATGCACTTAGCCATCAAGGCAGTTATAGATAAGGCAATTTTGACCTTGGGTATCAATCCTACCCGACCTGAAACTGGGTTTGGATATATTCAATATGAGGGAGATGATCTTATAAAAAATGTACTTTCTTTTAAAGAAAAACCAGATTTAGATACTGCACAAAAATTCATAAGTCAGGGACAATATAGCTGGAATGGAGGTATGTTCATCTTACACTCTAGGACTTGGTTGGATGCCATTCATATGGGTAATCAAGAGATAAGCCAGCAAGTCAGACGGGCTTGGAAAGACAGAGATTTTGATCAATGGTTTGAGAGACCAAATATGGAAGCTTTTCAAAAATCGCCATCAGATTCCATTGACTATGCTGTCATTGAAAAATCACAAGAGTTAGGATTATCGATTAAGTTAGTTATTCTCAATGCGGGTTGGTCAGACTTTGGTTCTTTTATTGCGCTTGATGAAATTGAAAAAAAAGATAAAAATGGAAATATCTTTAAAGGAGATGTGGTAGCACTTAATACAAATAATAGTATTGTTATTTCCTCAAAAAAAAATGTGAGCCTCTTAGGTGTAGATAACTTAATCGTTATTGAAACATCTGATAGTGTTTTAGTAGTAAATAAGGATGATGCACAATCAATCAAAGAGCTTGTCAAAATCTTAGAAAAAGATCATCAGTCACTTCTTAATGAAGATCGAAAAGTGAATCGCCCTTGGGGTTGGTTTGATGTGCTAAAGATAAGTGAAAAATTTAAAGTTAAACTTATCCAAATAGATTCAGGTAAATCAATTAGTTTACAAAGGCATTACAAGAGATCTGAGCATTGGGTTGTCGTGAAGGGTGTTGCAACTATTACAAAAGATAATACGAGTTTTGATTTATTTGAAAATCAATCTACATATATTGAAAAAAAACAAATACATCGAATTTCAAATAGATCTGATAATCCTCTTATGATCATTGAAGTCCAATCAGGGAATTACTTGGGTGAGGATGATATTGAGAGACTAGAAGATAAGTATGGAAGAAAAAATTAATATTGATATCTTGATTATGGGATGAAATATTTATGCGGGTAGAATTATATTAAACGTCATATTATTAGCAGCAAAAAAATCCATAGAAAAAAATTAAAAATTATAAAAGGTTAGAATGCATATTAATTTTAAGTTAAATTAATTGAAGTATTTCAGAAAATTTTTGGATTCCAAACTTCAATTTAACTTTTGACCAATCTTGATTTCGCCCATATCCATAACTCGCTAAGATAAAAGGTAATTGATTAAGGTTTGCAGATAAGCCATCATTTACGGTGTCTCCAACAAAAAGTGCACTATTAAAGTTATTATTTTTTAAAATTTCTTGAATCATTTCGTCTTTATTTCTTATTTGACTTTTGCTATCACTACATTCGATAAAAGCAAAATATTCCTGCCAGTCAAAATGCTTAATTAGATTAATGGTAGGGGCATATCTTTTGTTAGTAGCAACTGCCATTGAAATTCCTTTTGAACTCAATTTTTTTAAAGTATCAATTACACCCGGATATGGCTGGGTATTTTTAATTGCATGTTCATCATGCATCTCAATGAATAACTTAACAAATTCATTTAATTGGCCTTGATGGTTTGATCCTAATATTTCAGACGCAGTATCACGGAGTGGAGGACCTATTAGAATGTTCTTGGCATAATCAATTCTTTCAGGTGCAAGATAATTTGTTATAGTTTGAAAGCACTGATAAATAGTAATTTCAGAGTCAACTAATGTGCCATCAAAATCAAAAATAATTGCTTTACTCAAAGATTCACCCAGCTATCTTCCTTAATACTTTGTTGAATACTTTCAAGTATCTTTGCGTTCCAAAATGCATCCTCACTTGATAACTTGGGAACTATATCCGAACTAATGACTTTATTAAAATGATTAATCTCTAAAACAAAGTGGTTAGCTGCGGGTACAACTTCTTCAGTTAAGCCAGAACTTTCTGTGTTGATAATAATTTTTGCTTGTTTATCCTCTGGTTGCCATACTGTGGGGCATTTAACTCTTCCCAGTGCACCAAATGCTTCAAATTCTGATCTACGTGTACATTCAAAGCTTATATCAAATGTTGCGCGTTTTGAGTTACCAAAATCTATTAAACCGCTTGTTGCAATATCGGCTCCATGCTCATTAAGTTTAGCTATTGCCTTAACTCTTAGGGGGTTTTCTTTGAAGCATTGCCTTATGGTATGAATGGCATACGGACCAATATCCCATAGTACCCCACCTCCATTCTCCATCGAACGATCAATACGATAAAATCGCGCAGGCTTAATTGGAAATGAGAACATTGAATGAGCGTAAGAAATATCTCCCAAAATATTAGACTTAATCGTATTCATAATTCGGTCAAATTGAGGGTGAAATGCATACATAAATCCCTCCATAATTTTGACATTATTCTTTGCTGCCTCTTCTATTAAAATTTTTACCTCTTCGGATTTTATTGCCATTGGCTTTTCAATTAAAACGTGTTTTTTCTCTCTAATTGCCTTTAATGCGATCTCGGTATGTTCTTCATTTGCAAGAGGAATATAAATAGCGTCTACGTTGTTATGAGTGATAACTTGATCTAACCCATCAAAACAAGAAACTTTATCTTCAGATTCCGGTAGGTGCTTTAACAGGCAATCTTTCGCTGCACCTCTTCGTCTACTTCCAATAGCGATCAACTCTCCTAATGCAGATTGGTTAATAGCTGGTATCAGGCGCTCATTAACTCTTGCAGCACCAACAATTCCCCATCTAATTTTTGTCATGGATTTTCCTTAACTTTGTTTTGGTTATCACCAATATGATTTTTACCTTTTGATTTTAATAACATAATTTGTTTTTGTCTTTCAGTTACTCCAGCTTTTTTCTTGTCACTAAGCTTATTAAAGCAATAGGGACAGGAGATGCCTTTGGTATATTGATCTGATTCTAATTCTTTTGGTGATAAGGGGTGTCTGCAAGCATAGCATTGATCGTATTGCCCTTCATCTAAACCATGTGTAACCGCGACGCGCTGATCAAAGACAAAACATTCACCTTCCCATAAACTTTCTTCTTTGGGAATGTTTTCTAAATATTTTAGGATACCTCCTTTGAGGTGATACACATCCTTAAAACCTTTCTCTAGCATTAAAGAGGTTGCTTTCTCACAACGAATTCCCCCTGTACAAAACATTGCAACTTTTTTAGTCTCATTATTATTAAGATTTTCATCTATGTAAGAGGGGAACTCTCTAAATGTTTCTGTTTCTGGGTTAATTGAATTTTTAAATGTGCCAATATCTACCTCGTAATTATTTCTTGTATCAATAACGATTGTGTTTGGGTCATTAATAAGCTTGTTCCAGTCTTCTGGGTTAACATATTCTCCGACTTTTTTTGTAGGACTGATACCGTCAACACCCAAAGCGACAATTTCTTTTTTTAATCTCACCTTCATTCTATAAAAAGGATTTTCAGATGCCCATGATTCTTTATGTTCGAGGTTTTTAAAATTATCCTTAAAAAAGGAATCTTCTTTGATAAATTCAATAAATTTCTGAATTTTTTTTTCATCCCCAGATATGGTTCCATTTATCCCTTCAGAGGCCAATAAGATTGTTCCTTTGATACTATTTTTTTTACAAAATTTTAAAATAAATGCTTGGAGTTGGTCGATATTTTTAAGGCTTACAAATTGATAGAAGGCGATAGTGAGGAACATAATTGATATTGGATAAATTTAATTTATTTTATGCTTTAAAAATGTTATTTTAACGCTCTTTTAATAGGTTTATTTAATAATAATTTTTTGGAGAATTTTAAAATGACAATTGAGCAGACATTATCAATCATAAAACCCGATGCAGTTGCTAAGAATGTAATCGGAGAAATATACACGAGATTTGAAAAGGCGAATTTAAAGATCATAAAAGCAATGATGGTCCATCTTTCAAAAGAGGAAGCTGAAGGTTTTTATGCTGTACACAAGGAAAGGCCTTTTTTTAACGATTTAGTTACATTTATGACATCTGGCCCAGTCATGATTCAGGCGTTAGAAGGCGATAATGCCGTTTTAAAAAATAGAGAATTGATGGGAGCAACCAACCCTAAGGAAGCAGATGCCGGAACTATTAGGGCAGATTTTGCTGACAGCATTGATGCAAATGCGGTTCATGGCTCTGATTCATTAGAAAATGCTAAAATAGAGATTGAATATTTCTTTGGTTAAGCTTCTTTGGATAATTTACTCGATTTTAACTGTAATGAATTAACCGAATATATCCAAAAATCTGGGCATAAACCTTATCGCGCAAAACAATTATTAAAGTGGATTTATCATTTTGGGGAAAGAGATTTTTCCAAAATGACTGATTTAGCGATTACATTTCGTGAATCTTTGATTAATACTGCTAAAATTGAAATTCCTGCAATAGAATTTGATCATCTATCTTCTGATGGAACACGTAAATGGTTATTAGATATGGGAACTAAAAATGGCATTGAAACTGTTTTTATTCCAGAAGAGAATCGTGGCACGCTTTGCATTTCATCGCAAGTAGGTTGCGCATTAGAATGCACATTCTGTTCTACGGGCAGGCAGGGATTTAATAGAAATTTAACATCAGCTGAGATTATTGGGCAATTATGGCTAGCTAACAACAAACTCCGTGAGCAAAAAAATTATAAGCTATTAAAAGGTGACGAGCGTATCATCACGAATGTTGTGATGATGGGGATGGGAGAGCCCTTAGCTAACTACAGGCATGTCGTGCATGCATTAGAAATGATGTTAGATGATTCTATTTATGGTTTAAGTCGAAGAAAAGTGACATTATCAACGAGTGGCCTAGTTCCTGCGATTGATAAATTAAGTCTTGATTGTCCAGTTTCCCTCGCCATTTCTCTTCATGCGTCAAATAATGAGCTGAGAGACATAATTGTTCCAATTAATAAGAAATACCCTCTCGATAAACTCATGTCCTCTTGCGTTAGATATATTGAAAGGGCACCCAGAGACTTCGTGACATTCGAGTATGTCATGTTGGAGGGTATCAATGATTCAGCTGAACAAGCTAAAGAGCTCATCAAGCTAATTAAGGATGTTCCATCAAAGCTAAATTTAATTCCATTTAACCCATTCCCGAAAAGTGGATACAAGTGCTCAAAAAGGTCAGCTATAAAATCTTTCCAAGAAATTTTAATGGATGCAGGTATTGTCACGACTATTAGAAAAACTCGTGGGGATGATATCGATGCTGCCTGCGGACAGCTTGCAGGGCAAGTTCAAGACAAAACAAAAAGAACACAACGGCTCCAGCTAATATGATAAAAAAAAATACGACTCAAGTGATGGTAGGTGATGTCGCGGTGGGCGGTGGAGCTCCTATTGTGATTCAGTCAATGACAAACACCCATACATTTAATAAAAAAGAAACGGTCGCCCAAATATTCGAGCTCTGGAGTGCTGGCTCAGAGATCGTCAGAATTACAGTGAATGACGAAGAATCAGCCAAGGCAGTGTCTGATATAAAAAAAGAATTACTTGATAACGGTTGTAATGCGCCAATTGTTGGCGATTTTCATTTTAATGGGCACAAATTATTAGAAAAATATCCTGATTGCGCAAATGCCCTTGATAAATATCGAATCAATCCAGGTAATGTCGGTAAAGGAAGTAAGCGAGATGAACAGTTTGCAGCAATGATTAAAACAGCAATATATTTTGATAAGCCAATTCGAATCGGTGTTAATTGGGGAAGCTTAGATCAAGATCTTTTGAGGAGTTTAATGGATGAAAATGCAAAACTAAAAAACCCATTAACATCCCAATCGGTTATGAAGGAGACGTTAATTAGATCTGTTATAGATAGCGCTAAATATGCAGAAAAGTTAGGCCTACCGAGTGGCAAAATTATTGTCTCTTGCAAAGTAAGTGATGTCCAAGATTTAATTGAGGTATACACAAGCCTTTCAAAACGATGTAATTACCCTCTCCACCTGGGGCTTACAGAGGCTGGCATTGGTTCTAAAGGA
>Ga0257127_1000789_pt1 | contig 25335 bp, 25 predicted proteins | sample SI060_135mmetaG_FD_190152 | JGI IMG/M metagenome (GOLD analysis project Ga0257127, IMG submission 190152) | Marine microbial communities from Saanich Inlet, British Columbia, Canada - SI060_135m | ecosystem: Environmental > Aquatic > Marine > Inlet | place: Canada: British Columbia | collected... | reverse complement strand
ATTTACGTTTCTGGCTTACGGGGGATTTTGGTGTGGGGGTTTGGGGGGGGGGTTGAAATTAATATGTTGGTATTAATTAATGAAAACAAATCAATCTATCTGTTATGCTGATATTATTAAAACTATATGTCATGGAGCTCTCGGGGGTCTTACATTTGGTATGTTTCACAAGTATCAAACAGATAAGCAAATGAAACTCCACAATGAGCAAATGGAACTTCACAATAAGCAAATGAAAATTAAACATCAGCAAGCAATGAACAGAATAGATGACGAATTGAATACGATGAATGACAAGGTGACAGCATGCGAGAAATTCTGGACCTTGAAACTATTCCATGACTTACTTTAAGCGTACCTTCATCATTCTTTGTTTGCGAGCCAACATGAACAAAGAATCAATTGCCTTTGGATGCAGTCTCCATCTTTTGCGCTTGGCACGCGGAGTCATTCTTGGAGCCAACATGAAGTCAGGATAAATGCATGGGATGTCTCTGAATTTCATTTTCAATATTGGGAGAAAACAATTAAATTAATGACCAAGAATCAATGATTATTTATGCTTTTCTCTCCAAAAACAAAACTCTCAGATCAATGAACCACAGATCTGAGAGTTTTTTGAACAATGGTGTTCCTGTCATATGACTCATACATACAATGTGGGCAAATGTGACAATCAGATAAACATTCAATACATACAAATGACAAACACCCCATACATCTTGAATCTAAATTGTGTTCGCATGTCAATGCCTCCTTTTGAGATCTGTTGTGAAATCCTGGAACAACAGAATAGTTTCCATTCTTCATACACATGAACAGGGTGGGTTGAGGGAACACATAAAATAATCTGTATGACCTGATTGATATTGGTGTGTATTTCTTGGACTTTCCTTTCTGGATCATAACTAAATCATCTTTAGCACTTTCAAAAACAATAACTCGATCAATGACACAAACCTGACGACCCTTTCTTTCTTTGTTACTCAATACTTCCAGCTTGTTGAACTCAGAGTCGCACGCATAGAAATCCTTTTCCATCAAGATCTTGCTTTTGGGGGTGAGATCTTTAGCTTCTTTTTGAGTCGCCTTGTCGATGTTTGACCGATATTTCACATAAGGAGACAAGAACGACAATAAGAAAGGTCTCATCTGGGGTGGCGAAATCTTGTGATAAGGACACTGGAGAATCATTTGCTCTTCAAAATTCATTATCTCTGACTCATATATGTGAAAATATGAGTCTTCTACTTGCAATGTTGAAAAATCTGTGGTAAATAAATGGGGAAAGGTTTTTTAGTTATATATAGCAATATTAAACTCAACCAAAACCATTACAGGGTGCATTAAGCTCTACCAAGGGGGGTTGTCTGCTCTTCGTGGTCCTTCAAAGATCTGATTTGAGCAGAGGATAGGGTTTTCAAATCGTTGCCTCGATAAGTGTACATCGTTCTGAGATGCTCCCGTTTCTTGTACACAACATACCACCCATAGTCGGCGGAAGAATTGACCAGGCAGATCTTTCCCGTGTCATACAAGTTTCCAGGTGCACCTTCTGCGTTGGACATCATTGAGGAGACAGAACCTGTATCCGAAGCAGGACCTTGATGTTGCAGTGATCCTAAACCAGACTGAGCTTGAGAATTGCGCATCAAATTCGACATCTCAGCAATCTGTTGCATCATGGTTCTCATGTCTTGGGAGGTTTTCTCTTGATTTGTCACAACCCCGTTCATCGCCACTTCCAGCGCTTGAATGCGACCCGCGTCATCCTCTTCTTCTTCTTCGTTAATGTTAAGCATGTTCATTCCTTCGTATTGCAAGTCAGCACCGACTGAATTAATGTCGTCGTCAATGTTAAAACTAGACATTGAACAGCAAAATTGTGAATGGTATGTTAAACGAAATTTGTGATATTGCAAAATGTTGCGCAACATTTGACAAAAATGAAATCGACACACAGCCAAGCGAATTTGAAGTCTCAATAAGATACCATTACTGAATAATGTGTAATGGTTTAATATGATATATTCTGATATCATCTGACAAAAATCATGCGGTGACGTCTGATTAAAATCACATAGTATCAACGTCCGTTATCTGACATTTGTCATGCTTCGTCATCTGATCGTTGCAAAAAAGTAGTTTTTTTTTCTTGCAAAATGAAATTTGTGTTTTTTCGAAGGGATCGAACCCGAGCCCCAGAAGAAATAAAGTCGTCCAAACCCCTTACACCAACCCACAGGCCGATGACGTGAGAGCAAAATTTAATGAATAAATATCCACCAGCATATCAATTAATATCAGATGATATTGTGTGACGTTGAGGCTGATGAGTTGTAGTACAAACCTTCGTGTATGTCTTTAAAATGAAACGTTTCATAATTGTATATGTCATGTTGCATTTGTGATATTCGTTTATATGTTTCTTGCCCATCAATTTGTTCTGTCAATGGAATGTTGTATTTGATCATGAATTTAATATATGTCTTTCTTCCGATCATTCTGCCTTGATATTCGTCCATCATATATATAATGGATGTATATTAAATAATTAAAATCTCTCTTTATTGCGTAAATGCTTCTTGCTTTGCTTGTGCATCCATGTACTCGCATATTTATATTTACATTGACAAACATCGCATTCCACAATTGTGTTACTCTTTTGTTTGATCTTCTCTTTGTTCTTAAGCTGATATTTTTTCACATTCTCTAACAGCTTCTTTTTATTATCCTGATAATATTCTTTACTATTGCGACCTGCCATATTCTTATTGATACATCGATACAAAAGCTGACACTCTCCCTCTTTGACACATAAATCTTGTCTCGACTCGCATGGATATAACTGAATAAGTTCAATCTTATAGTTGTTATTCTCCAAGATCTCATATGAAGAACAATGACCAATGCCATATTTCTTATATCTCTTGTATGATACTTCATGTGATTTTAATCTACTTTCCAAAGTTGCCTCGCATGTACTACCAATGTATACCTTTTTGGTTTCTCCGCACACAATTCTGTATATCTTACCATTTGATAGTTGATTGAATTCTCTCATTATATTACGCAAATAAAAAAAACTATAGTTTTTTAAAAAACGGATTAAATTTTTGTCCGCAAGTATTATAGAATGCCTGTTAAACAAATTTCCGCTTCATCCATGAACTCTGCAATCCCCAGTCGCACCAGAGCCAAGCCTTGGACCACTGTACATATAAATACCCACAGGAATCTTTTCAACAAATGGAAAAATGCACATCCAGACACAGAAGACACTATTGATAATTATATTTATAATAACAAAAGAGCTTTAAAGACTTTCATCACAAGATTAGAATTATCCAAGTCATCTGAAAAACAATTCTTCTTTATGATTGTGAGATGGCTGGAAATTCATCATGAAAATGACCGATATATTAAAATGTATCAGCAACATGGTTATAATGCTGGGAAGGAAATTCAAAGTGCCGAAGATCTTGGTGAGCAAACTGAAAGAGAGATTGAAAATTATAGGTCATTGATTGATTTGAAAAACATGCTTGAATTGGTCAAGGAAGAGAAAGAAGATACCATTGAATATTTGTTAATGGCTTGTGTTGTTCTGTCTCCAACACTGAGAGGTTCTTTTTATTCTAATTTGAAAATCATATCACAAGCCAAACAGAATGACGGTGTACATAATTGTGTGTTCATTAATAGACGTTCACGGAAATGCTATTGGATCGTGAATAAAGACAAGGTAAGTGGTTCTTTTGAGTTTTCAAATGGAAAAGGTTCCAAGATTGAAATTGAAAGTGCAGAACTGAAAAGATTGATTCTTAATTCTGTTGATGCATTTCCTAGGACATATCTATTCGAGAATCCAAGGTCAGGCCAATCGTATAAATATTCTGCTTTGTTGGAGAAACTGCACAGAATTACAGGTATTGATGGAATTTCATTTAATATGTTTCGTAGTGCTCATGTTAATCATTTATACAACAAGCCGGGTGCAGTCAAAGCGGAGAAGATAAAGCTGGCTAAACAAATGAGACATGGTCTCGCTGCAGCGTCAAGTTACTATCACAAACCTGGCTTAATCGAAGAGGAGGCGGAACAAGAAACGTGTCCAATGGTTAGGACTCAATTGATTGTAGCTCAAACTGCTGAAGCCAAGAATGCTAAAGCAAATGACGACACTGTTATTGACAAGAAATTCGCTCGTACGAAACGCGAAACCCTACGAAAGATCAATGCCAGAGGATCACAGCCAACTAGGGCTTCTATTGAGAAATATAATTTGGAGTATAATGGAGAAACGGGTTTGTGGTCTTAAATTAAGCTTATTTTTATATACGTGTATGTTATATGTATATCTTACCTCATAGCTCTATACTTTATGGTTTGTATGACGATAATCATTACTGTGTTATGTTAGGTTTGTTTGAACAATGTTGTCAACTTAAGTCACAAATGGAATGTAAGTTAAAAATAAAGAAGACTGTTTCATTCGATAAGAACATGTATATATATACATATTAATTATGTTATACTATTTTATATATTACAATGTATATTACAGAGCATGAACAAACTTATATCCTTTGGTCCGATGAACGGAAAATAATATGTGTCAATCATGACAGGGAAAGATTATATTCTTATATGAATATATTAATTGAAAAAAGAAACAATGCCACCTTTGATAGTTGGCTATATATGTGTTTCAAACATAACATTTACACCACTTAATCTTCGTTGTATGCTTTTAATGAATACAGCAATTTAATTATACGCTCTAGATTGGTGTGTCGTCTCAGAATTTGAGCACGCTCCTTTTTGTTAAGAGCAATTTCTAGATCATCATTCAGGGTAGAGGTTTCTCCTTTGAGTGTTTCGATATACGAGTTGATGGTTTCGTTAGTTAAGGTCATTAATAAAAGAACATATAATAATTATTATTATAGGTTTTTTAAAAAATAAAAAAGTGTAAATTACAAAATCAATAATGGGCTTAGGACAATTAATTTCTTCAATACAATAACTATATATGGATGTTGCATTAATGCTTTAAAATATGTAGTTTGGCGTATTAGTTTAAATACAATCTCCCATGCTAAACTGATTGTAAATTTATATAGTAGGCTTTCCTTGCTTGATTTGTTTACGCTTTTCTTTTTTTAAATATACTGTTGTATAGTCTCACTAGAACACGTCTTGTAAATCCATACTTTGACACTTTCTTATATACAATTTCTCGAAAGCGATCTAGTACGTCTTCGTTGTCGTCAAAAAACCTACCTAGCAATTGAAGTACAGCGTCACGTTTCATTTCTTCTCTTTCAGCCTTACTGCCATATACGAAATGCCTTTCTGCAGATTGCATAACTTCTTTTAGCACCACGGTATTAAGGTATAATACTTCATCTGCATTTTCAACATTCAATTTTTCAACTTCTACTTCTAGAAATTCATCAATTTGTCCATTCAATTTTAGCTTAGTAGTAAGCTTCTTCATTGATTTCATTTGACTAAGCCTCTTTGATTTTGGCTTAGCGGTAGGATTAATACTTTCAGTTTCCGAATCTGGCCTTTGCGATGCTGTGGAAAGTTTCTTCATATATAACATTGATTAGATATTAATTTTAAACTATAATATCTTTTATCAGTTTCTGTATGATACGGTCATTCATTTTTAAGTTATATATGTCGAGGTATATTTTATTATGCTTACTCATCAACTTCTTGTTGTCTGTTGAGTCTGAATATAATATAGTATGGAAGTAACAGAAGTACACACAATAATATCCACATAGTACCGATCTATGTTCTTGGATCTGTTGTAAATTATATATAGTTTCCATATCTTGATTCTTTACATACCTACCTATAAATTCTTTAACATCGTCGGGTGGTCTGACTGCAAAACTATCGAAATAAGATACGTAAGTCTCATTTATGACTATTGCTGTCCAGTGTGATCCTCCTTCAGTTGAATCTTCTAAATTAATAACATAACATCCTACTTCTGGTTCTATATCTTCTAATTGGTCTTTACTGTATACTCCTATTAATGGTATGCCAAACATCACACACATCTCATCAATATCAAAATTGGTTAACAAATCAGGTTGTCGTTTCTGAATTCTATACATTACAATATGTACAGAAATAAAATTAAATACAATGTCAGCATTTACTCAACTGACTGGGCTCTGTTTTTAAGAGACGGAGGCTTAGGTCTAGGGTTCCTTCCACCAATAAATGGGGAATAGTTATTTAGTACAGGCTCACCAATAAACTCAGAACTGTGAATTGCTCCTCCTGATGATTTAGGTCCTCTAAAGGATCCACCAACCATTGACCCTTTACATCCACATCCTCTACCAATTTTGACTCCTCCACCTGTCGCGACATTCGCAGCGATTAAAGCCGGCTCTAATTCTGGAGCAACCATTCCAGCAATAGGAATAGCATAATTCGTTGCAGTATGTACAGTATGTTTAGCTTTTCTCAAAGCACGCTTCAGCTTAAACTTACCTCCTTCTTGGTGACTTTCTTGTGCTTTCTGAACACGTGCCAAAAGCTGAGCAGTTGATTCATTTGACATATCATTTGCGGTTCCAGTCACTTTAGTAGCTTGATTTACTGCTTTAGTCAACTGGGCAGACTTCTCCTTACCAACAGCCATATCGACTAGGACTTGATTCTTCTCAAGTGTCTTCGATGCCTTGTTTGCAATATCGTCAGCTTTCTTAACATGCTTCTTTGCTTTCTTAAACACCTTCTTCAAATTCAGCTTACCTCCTTCCGTTTCGAGAGATGCCTCACCTTTGCCTGCCTTATACTCAAGAGAGCCATAATGCATCATCTCGGTTTGAGACATACCACTGTTTTCGGGTCTTGCCCTGAAGTCTTTCATGAATTCAATCCATTTGTTTTGTACCATATAAATATGGTATAGACAAAAATAAAAAGTAGATCACTTATATAATAATTTATTTACATGATCTGAGCGGTAGTAATATCCACAGTGATATGACGTCTCTGTTCGAAAAACACATAAAAGTCATATTCAAGAGAGTTAGGTGCACTTCCCTTGTCAATTGTACCAGAAATTTCATAAGAAGTCTTGCTACCGATATCTGAAACTGCTACCCGAGACAAATCAAAGACGTAATAGTGATATACGTTGGCAAAATCCTTAAGACTGATGGATCCATTACTGGATTCTGTTCCATTCACATCGTGCATCTCCTGAAGAAACTGCTCATAGCCGTATGTCAAAGGCTGGGTGTACAAAGGTCTTCCACTCACATTGAGTCTAAGGTTATTGATGTTAATTGGGCTCGTGTTCAAACCGTGGGTGCAGGACATCAATCCATTAACCTTGACTCCTAACGATTGCTTTCCATTGCTGGCTCCACTTAAAACAGGCACAACTATCAGTCTTTCAATGTCTCTGGTGCTGGATGCGAGATTCAAACTGAAATAATCCTTCACATTCATAAACTGAGAATGGATGAGCTCCTTGTAATTAACAGTTCTGACGGGATTACTCAAGATCTGACTGTCCAAAGATTCAGACAGGGAGTATGAAGACATGACCCATCTAGGTCTAGTCATGTCATGTTGCTCTGCTCCAATCTTACCGAGTTTCAACTCGTAAGTGAAATCGTTGGTAGCATTTGCGTTATTTGGCTCTCCCGCCTCGGTGTATTCTTTAAAAAAGTCAGAGGGGGTTGATGCTCGAAAGAATGGGCAAAACTCATTAGCCATGTTATGACTCTTGGTGATGATAGAGGCAGGGGTTACAGTCACCTTATAGTCAGTGATTTGGTTGAGTCTGATTTTTAGTTGCATATAAGGACCACTGACGAGGGGGAGCTGTTCACAGAAAGAACTCATATCACCCAGGCGCACCACACAATAGTGATGGTAATACCAAATAAGGTCAGAGCCTGTTTGTTTCTCCAATCTGGGTTCTCCATACTTTTTCATGGAGTCTTCTCCCAAAACAGCAGTCTTGTGCGCATCTTCATAATTCAAATTTGAAGAAACTCCCTGATTGTAAACATATCCTTTCCCTAGGTCCTCCTTTTTACCAAGAAAATTAATTTTATCCTGGCGAAGTCCTCCTTCAGTGTCATAATACCACGCGTCGCCAGTCATCTTGTGGTAAGTCTTGAGGCCTGAGTTAAATTCATCCTTCTTCGCGCTTCCAGTAGTGTGATCAATGAAACTCTTGTATACACTCAAGTTATTAATTGGTTCTTGGCATTGATGATTCGACAACTCCACATCAATATTGTGAATGGCAGACATATCGGATTTCATAATCATGGAATGCCTTGCCTGCTCTAGTGTAATAGGTTCAGTTGTGGTGAGTTTTCCTAGCATTGGTAGGACGATATAGCTGTTCTTAATGTCAACAACATGGTTACTGTTACTGATAGCTTGAAGCTGAAAGGTACAGATGTTGTTTGTATATACGTCATTAATGTCTTCAGTAAAAATCATGTTCTTACTGAGCATCTCGGGCGTGTGAAGCTGGCTACTCTGCAAAACCTGCTGAGCAATGATATCATCTTTGGTAAATTTAGCGTGTACAATTTCGGTCATATATATTTACTAAAGATAAAAATTTAGAACTATAATTTTGTATATTTATAGCATTATAAAAAAAGTGGTTCAACTTATAACTTATTTGAATTTGAAATCTATGAATGTCTTCAATTTCTCTTTAACCGTGGATGGTTCAGCAAGTTCATTTAATTTCTTAACTTGCTTTTTCTTAGCAATCTTAGGTGCTTCAAGTGATATCTCTTGAAAGGTATCATTTAATCCAGCACCCTGACTTACAACAGACTTAGCTTTTTGCTTTTTGAATGTTCCATTTTCAACATCGCTTTGAGTATAAAATCCCATATAATATAGATTATATATTAATTCTCCCATATGTCATTCTTAATTACTGAAAGGTTAATCAAAATCTCAGGATCGATGACTTGTAGGCGTCTATAATCTTGATCCACGATTTCCACTCTCACTTGATCATAAATTCCGGGTTGAATTGCAGTATAAATTGGATTAGCATCGATATTAATTACGTCCCCATAATATATATTATTTGGAATTGTGAAACTGGATAACACACGCTTTTCTTCTGATAATTCGTTATTGACCATATTACAAAGAATCAAGTATGAACTAGATGGCATGAGTTGGGGCGCTTGCTGTGACAGAATTGAATATAATGTTTGCGATGTGCCTGTATTTACAACATTGAGCGGTGCTACGGTTCCAGTTTCAAAACCAAAGTATTCGTTAATAGTTCCATACGTCGGAAATATAATATTCATGCACTCCCAGTTAGTGGGGATTTGCCATGTTGTTGGTGTCTTCCATGAGGCCAGGTCTTCATAATTAGATCCAATACTATAAAATAAAAACTCATGTGCGTAGTAAGTGGAATTGGTTCTCACTGAAAAGAAATACATAATATCACCAGTTGTCGCATGTTCCAGATAATGGCCCCTATTGAACATTTCTTTTTGGATATATGCATATATATCGGATAGTTCATAATAACCAGGAGTAATTACGATTTCAAACGGTTCTAGAACACCTGACATGTTCCAAAAAGAATATATGATTTTATTGTTGTTATATCCAACTGTAATATTTGGCCACGATAGATATACATTAAGATGTGTTAACGAAATTTTATATTTGTCATCATTCTTTACCTCCAATCTCTTCGGCAATACATATTCAAACTGACTGTTCATTGATCCCGTGATGTTTCTCTTGTTAATAATAATATTGCTACTCATATAAAGTAGTAATATAAAATAATTATTCTTATACTGATTTCAACACTTTCTTCAGAGCGAAATAATCGTAATTAGAAAGCTCATCTAGTGTGTGGAGTTTCTCAATTAAACTAAGACACTCCTTGTATATTTCAGATCCTTCATTACCTGCATCGATTGACCCTTGGAGAATGAATAATCTATGTCTAATTTGTTCCGACATAATGACTTTCTTAGGTCTTTTGTAGTCTAGTGATTCAATGATTTTTGCTCGTCTTAATATGCTTTCCATTAATAATGTATTAGAAAAAGAAAGCTCGTTTAATAAATCATAATCTATATCATTTGTTTCCAATAGGTTAATCAAAAACTGTTGAAGGTGAAATGATATCTCCAATGTTTTATTAAACGCCGGTATAGTTCCCCTGCTTTTGTAATATTTAAGTTGCAATTGACACTTATAATGTAACTTCTGCTTATGTATACCAAATATTCCAAGTTGTGTATATTTATCTTTGCTATCTGTGTTCATTAATAACATAGGAGTATATAAAATATATATTTCTATACAAAATAATTAATTTTAATTCTGGATTCTTACTTACCTGTGTTCATTACATGATATATTAACACTTGTCCAAAATTCTTTGACACCCCTTTAGCTGTCTCATAAACGGATGTGTTCCCTGCATAAAACAAATTAGCCCATTGATTGAATAGATCTCTTTTGTTTATATACATATCTTTAATCATTCCATTAACCTCCTTTAATGTGTCTTTCGAAATGCGCTTGTAATATGCCTTCTCATCGGTACTGGCTTGCTCAGATTTAAATCTTCTTGGAGGAGTCTCTGAAAATTGAGTAACGGCAAGATTCATTCTATTGAGCAATTGTGTCACCTCATCACTTTTCAGCATTACATCATCAAAAACAGTCTCGGCTACCTTACTTGTGTTGGCAGGTTCGCCCTTGGTCTCGTTTGTGGTTTCAAATTCTTCATCATCTGACATAACACTTACATTGTCATCTTCTTTCTCTTCAAATACTTCCTGTTTCTCATCGTCTGTTCCCATAAACATCGGTATCCATTTATCAACGTCATAATCTAGTGCAAAATCGTTGATTTTTTTAAGCCATGAAAAAACCATATTGAGTTTATTGGTCAGCTCTGTTATTTCCTTTTTACTTGCCCTTTTTATAGTTTTTCCCATGGCATTATATAATTGCACACTATTTGAAGCATTCAAAATAAGAATATGTAACAGTTTGTAACTATCATCGTCGTACCTGTGGAAGTAGTTTATAAAACGTGACAATTCATGCATCGCTGAGGGAAATTGTGATCTGGTAACATTCATTTTTGTGTTACTTTCCGCTTTAAATCCAATATCTAAGGCCAAAGAAATAGACTGTTTGACTATGTCTATCGCATCTACAATTTTACCAGCGTCTCCACCGAAATAACTGTCAACCAACTCATACTCTTCTTCTTCTAATTCTTGTTTATTTGATACAGGGGCAACACTTTGATCAGTGGTACCAAAATTGTTGGTTACTTCAGGATTAGGATCATTACGAGAACTTGAAACGGGTGTCTGTTCCTGTGCAAGAATCTCATCAACACTTTTATCCACTTCATTGTGATTGAGTTGAAATACAGAACCATCAGTAGATTGAATTGCTGAGACTCCTGAAACAGATCCTTCGAAACTTCCGGTCTGGTCAAAATTATTAAGCATCTTTACAACGGTCTTAAATACTAAGTCGGCGGATGCTTGGACTTTGGAAAATTGAGTCATTAACTTGTCATGAACCATGTTATACAATGTATACATATCTTTCTCACCACTATATTTTGCTTTGTAGAAATTCGCAAATCTCTCGGCTTGTGCTGGTTGGCTGGGGAATAAAAATGCCACCTTTTCATTAAATGTACCTTCATTGTTGAGTTTATTAATCGATCTCATAAATACAGTGTCAGTTTTAGGCATTGGTTTGGTAAAGCCATTATTTTTATTCCTCATTTGATTGATATAAGAACTCTTGTTTTTCAATTTCTTGGCAATGGTTTCGATGCGAAGTGCCCGGTGTTTAATCTCTTCTTCAGTGTAATTGTTGGCGTCTAATTTCATATATATTACAGTTAGATAAAAATATATATGAGTAAATTAAAAATCTTCCGCTAATAAGTTCTCGGAGAAGTTAATGCTAATTTTGGATTTGCATGGGTTAATCATTAAGAAATTTCCAATACCTGATTTAGATAGCATGTATTCATACATGCCATGTAATTGTTCATTTGTTACACCTAAGTACGCTTCCTTTGTTAAATACTTAAAATCATTCTTATCCACCTTCACAACAAAAAATAAAGTAAACTGGTGTCTGATAGATGGTGGTATAATTGAATATCTTGGTGATAAATAGAAAGTACTACAGTTAAATTTATATTTGTATATGTATTGATTGCTAATTTCAGTTTTGTCCCTCTCAAGTTCCATATTATCGAATATCATAACTGATTTGTTGTTTGCTGGTAAATGTTCGTCTCGTTGTTGAACAAAATTCAAAAATCCGTTATATCCTCCATAGCTTATAAATATTCGCTCTTGTAATGTATCTTGTAGATAATCATAAATCGGTTCGTGTCCATTGGTAAATATATATATCATAGATTCAGAATTGAACTTTTTAAGAATGTTAAGTATACACATTTCTTTAGAGGATCCCCGAGCTCCAATAATAACTGCTCCACATGTTTTAATTTCTTCTTCAGTGTGATCGTTAGTTTGTAAAGTCATATTATATATTACAGCAATATAAAAATATAAATAAGTAAATTAAAAATCTTCTGCTAATAAGTTCTCAGAGAAGTTAACTCTTATCCTTGATTCATCATTTGCATTTGTGTTAATCATTAAGAAATTGCCAAACCCTTCTTTAGCTCGCATGTATTCATACATATTATATAATTGCTTTTTTGTTGTACCGAGACTTACACTTCTCATTAAGTATTCTAATGCGTTCTTGTTATCCACCTTCACGACAATAATTAATGTTGCCTGTCCTCGAATAAATGCTGGTATTGTCGAGTAGGTTTGTGATAAATAAAATGTGCAACATCCTAAACCGTCAACAGTGGATCTCTTTCTGCCATATTTGTACTGATTGCAAATTTCAGTTTGATCCTTTTCGCAAGCCATATCATCAAAAATAACAACTGACTGGCCAAAGAATGGTGACTTTTCTTTATTACGTTTTGAATCTCTTAGAAAATTCAAATATCCAGTATATCCATCATAAGACATATGCAATTGCCATGATGGTAGAAAATCCTGAAGATACTTATAAATTGGTTCTTCACATTCATTTGTGAATATATAGATTTTGTGAAACGTGGAATCGAACTTTTTGAGTATGGTACATAGGCTGTTAGTTTTCCCACTCCCTGAGGCCCCAACGATTATTCCGTTAAAAAACAGCTTAATCTTGTGATCATCGAAATGTGGATTTGTATTTTTCTCCATATGCAATTGTACCCGCTTGAGCTCGTACATATTTACTATATCTGGGTCTGGATTCTTTGTTCCGGCTATTACCTCACTCTTCTTCTTTGCCTTTGGTTTTTTTGAATCTGGTGGTGGAATTCCTGCCAATGTATCCGCTCGAATTTGTTCAAGTGATCTGATCATTATAATAATATCACATAAAAAAATAATTATTGGTTGGTTTAACATTTATCATTATTTAGTATTTAATAATGTAATTCATTGTGATACATTCAGGACGTGTTTCAGCATTGGCAGGATATATCGGCTGATCGCTACTGTCATACAATGAAGATGTTTTGTTTGTACTGGTTACATTGTCCCAAACACTTCTTGATTGTGTGCTTCCAAAATTAGTTACTGTTGATGTATTGCTTGGTTTTTGATAATCATGACCATGTTCTTGAATAGACTGGGATTGATATGTACCCATGGCCACGGATTGCGCACTGACAGGATATGTCTGGTTTTGCTGACCCCCACGAACAAAAAGTTGACGCATGTCCGGTACGTAAAAATCATTTGGATATAGTGGTTTATTGTATGCGTATGTATCACCTATTGCATTCCATAACGCGGAGTAAGTTGTTTTGCTGACTAACAAACCATCACAGTGTAAATACCCAATAGGTGCTTGGGATGTTGGTGGCACTGCTGATATTAATACTGATCCTGTTGGGGTTGCTGATTGTTGCAAAGTTGCAATTGTTGCTTCAGCAGTGTTCAATCTTCCTAATGCTAAATCCAAGTCTGTTATTAAAAAGGGAATCTCTGATACTGCGGTATGGTCTTCATCTGTGTAAGCATTATTTTGTGTTTCATTATTTATCTCAAGAGTTGGAACAATCATATTTGATTGAGACACGACATTATGGCCACCGTACGCATTTAATATAATGTCTTCGTATATGTTGACTATATTGAATGGTAATCTGGTTGAACTGTCTCCACTAGTTCCCATCCAAAATTGACGCAGGCCTAATGAAGAAGAAAACCCCTCAATGAATGTACCTCCATTACTTTTCATTGTTATCGATTTGCTAGTGTTATCTGGATTATCTACTGTCAATGATTTTGTTTCTAGGTTTGATGATATTTGCACTTTACCGCCTCCATCAGGGTAAAGAATAATATTTTTTCCATGTTTGTTTACAATATAAAAATCTAATGGCACACCGTTGGTGGTATAGCCGGAGGTTCCTAACCAATATTGTCTTTCTCCACCATTTAGTGCAGTGTTATATCCTTCAATGTAAGCACCATTACTTGATTTCAACTGAACCATATTCTCGCTTGCGGTAATGACTGCTCTGCTATTAAACTCAATTGCATCATTAGTTGTTGGTGTTATCTTATCTGTTTTTACCTTTACGTCACTAATATCTGATTCCAATTGATTCGTTTTTATATTTACTTCGTCTAAATCTAATATCAATGGTGTTATCTTATCTGTTTCTACCTTTACGTCACTAATATCTGATTCCAATTGATTCATTTTTATATTTACTTCGTCTAAATCTAATATCAATGCATCAATTGCCGTGTTTGTGTTATCGACATCAACAATTATTTGATTAATATCTGCACTAGTATGTGTCATTGAATCCAGCTTAACTCTATCTTCATTTGTATATGCTGTTTCTTGTAACGTAAAATCTTTAAATTTAATATTTGCCTTGATAATTAACTGGCCTTCCATTTCATCGCCACTAACTAATAAGTGATTTTCATCATCATCCTTTGTATCGTCATCTTCATCGTGTTCAATAAAATCACTAGGGTTGTATATGTTGTTCTCAGTTGGTGGTCTATGGATACTCATTATATATTATATGAATATAATAAATTAAATAAATTAATGTTTGGATTTTTAAAATGCATATACCTTTCCGAACATTTGAAATTTATCAAAGAATGCCCTTCCACTGTTTCCATTTTGATACAGGATCAGTCTAAATTTATTGTATCCCGTAAAATCCGAAGCTAATGATAAGTCTAAATGAAAGTTGCCTAATGCACTCGCTGGTGTGATATATCCCAAAATATCCCAATTTGCGCCATTGTCCAACGTCGCTACGATTTGAAATTTATGTGGCATTACCAAACTGCCTCCAACTGTAAACCTACTTGGTTTTACGTGGAATGGCACTGATACCTCAATATATTCCCCAGTTTGACACCCGGGTGTGGTGAATTCCAAATTACCACCCGTACAATTATAAGGTGTAAAGCTCTGGTATGATCCAGCTGACACCCATGCATTTGAAGATCCAGATACGAGCCCATATGTTTCATGGAGCCATTGGTGTGCGGTTAATCGAAATTCAAAAAATTTATTGTCTTGGGAGTATAATTTTCCTCTGAATACTTCCAAGAAATGTTTGTTGTTAGTCGGGTTAGAATTTCCACGAAATGATGTTGCGTATACTTGATAATCACCCTGTTTCCAAGCGTCTCCACTCGTTACCGTCCAATTAGCTTGAGTATCTTTTGGTTGTGAATTCATGTTAGAATAAAAATTCATTAGTTGAAATAGGTCTTGACTGGGATTATCGTATTGTAATGTCATCGCTGGTGCGGATACATTAACGATTTGATTAATACTATGAGTATTTCCAGTTGAGTCGGATGTTGAAAATGTAACAGTGTATGCACCCGTTGTTGTGACATCTAAATTAGATTCATCAACTGTAATAGTTAATGCCTCTAGTGAATTATCTGACGCACTGGCTCCAGCACTAGCAGAATCATAAACACTGTTAGCACTAATTGTTATTTCTCCAGTTGTCAACGTTATAACTGGGTTTGTTGTGTCTACTATGTTAATAGTTCTAATTTTTTGTGTTGCTACGTTGCCATTTGCATCTGTTACATCATAATAGATATTATAGACGGCACCTAAAACACTAGTATCTACCGTATCGCCTGTCACAACAACATCACTTGTGACATCAATTGTTCCGGGATCGTCACTTGCACTATATCCTGGTTCTGTGTATGTGGTGTTTATCTCATGTGATATCGTTGATGAACCAGTTAGTGTAATAATCGGAGGGGTTCCATCATATACAACATTCGATTCACTGTTATAGAATAATTCTATGTTGCTCTGTGCATACCATTCGTTATTAACTCTTGAAAGACTTAATTGTTGTTCTATCAAACTATATCCAGCTATCGGGCTCAAATTAATACTCGTATTTCCACCCAGGTGCTTAATTTCTACAACTGATCCATTGATTTTTAGTACATTGATATATGACTTATGTTCAAGGGCATCAATTATAACACGTTGGTTGTATGTTTTGTTATTTGCCACATTGTTAATTGTTAAATCCAATTCCATTAATGCAGTATCATCCAATGTATTCACAAACAAATTATCTTCATCATATGTATGTGTGATTATATTTGTTGCTGTATCATAAGTTAGAGTTGAATGTGATTCTATTTTGTTTTGTTTGGCATCTATATTTGATTGTAACGTATTTAGTGAAGTCTGTACCGAAGAATTGGTAGCGGTTTGAGCTGTATCATATGCTTCTAGTGCGGTTGTTGAAGATTGCAGAGTTGTAATATCTGAATTAATTGTATTTATGGATGTTAAATTGTCACTTATTCCTGTTGCATTTGTAGCAATGTTGTTAGTGTGGGTTGTGTTAATTGCGGTTTGAGCTGTATCATAAGATTGCAAAGCAGTAATGTCAGATGCGTTTGACGTCAATGTTGAATTAATTGTATTTATAGAATTCGTTACCGATGTGTTGGTGGTGGCTTGTGATACGTCTGTTGCTGAGAGAGTCGATATACTTGTGTCTAATGTTGTCATCTTTGCAGAAATGGATGAAGGGTAATCGGCATATTGGATATTTGAAGAAGTAACATCAACGTTTTGTATTGAAACCTTATTGTTTGTGTCGATTACCGCTTGCTTCGTATCGATATTCGTTTGCAAACCTGTTAATGATGTGGCAAGTGATGAATTAATATCAACGTACTGCAAAGAATCATCACGGTTTAGCAAACTTGAATTCAATTTATTATTCATATCAATCAAATCGTGCTTACTTGATTGTAAATTGGTAATTGACGCGTTAATGCTGTTAAAAGAAGACACGTCGCCACTCTGAAGAGATTGTATCGTTGCGATTGCGTTTGCGTTTCCAGTAATGTCAGATTGCATAGCATTCAATGATACATCCACAGCTTCAAAATTAAATTGAATGTCGTCAATGATTGTGCTGTCTGTTCCCTGGAGTAGTGTGATGTTGCTGTTGATAGAGTTTAAACTTGATTGGATACTTGAACCGACATCGACGTATTGTAAGTTATCGTTTCTATTTAACAAACTGGAATTTAATTTAGCCAGTGTTGTGATATTTGGTTGCTTTGTGTCATTCAAGACCGTAATATTTGAGTCCAATGTGTCCAATATGGTTGAAACCGTGTCATTCATTCCTGTATCAAATACTAAACTTGAATCCAATTTTGTTCCTGAATTAATTTCATTTTGCTTTGTGTTGATATTGTTTTGCAAAGTCGTGTCAGCAGATTGTAAATTTGATATTTGAGTGTCGTGAATTGCATCAGCAGAAACCAAGGCGGAAACGTTGGTATTGAGAGTATTGATACTGTTCAAATTGTTTGCTGTGTTGGTTGCCTTAGTATTTAAATCGGATTGCAGGCCTGAAACATATGCAATTGTCAAATCGTTGTTTTGAATTGTGGGTTGTTTGGTATTAATTTGATTCTGGAATGATGCATTTGTCGTTCCTTGGGTAGTTTCAAATGTTTCCAAATCCACAAGTCTACTTTTGTTACTTACTATGTCGGATTGTATCACAGGGATATTGGTTAAATCCACATCTTGCAACTGATCCAATGTAAGCAGATTGCTCGAAATGTCATTGATTAGTGTGGTATGTAATGATAATAAATTAGTATTCGTTATTTGTTGTGTCTGTAAATTAGACACATTGGTTTGTAAAGCTGGAATTGAAACAAGATCCAAGTCCTGCAATCCATCGATAATTGAAATGTCAGTTGTCAATCTGTTAATTTGAGTCTGTACAGTTTCATTTGTATTAATATCTGACAGTGTGGACATTTTCAAATTGGATACATCACCATTACCAATCAAATGGGCACCTACTCGTGCGTTAGCTGTAATATTTGGTTGTTTTGTCAACATAGTTGTGTTTAGTATTGCAATATCTGCTGTATGAATTGCGATATTGCCTTGATTCGTGGATATATTTGTGGTGTTTGTTGTAATATTGCTGTTGACTGTACTCAACTCAGTATTTATGTTTGTAATATTGTTGTTGGCTGTCACAATATCGGTTGCATTAGTGGATATTGATGTAATATTAGTATTGATTAAGTCATAATTATCTGTCACATTCATAATTGTTCCATTCAAAAGTGACAGATTTGTGTCTACTTCAAACTGTAAATCTTCATGAAGTGTCTTGTTTTGGGCTATATCATATGTGTTTTGTGATATATCTGACTTGTTAGCAAGAGATAATGTATTGTTTAGTGTAATATTGGTTGTGTTATCAGCAATCAATACATTTGAATTGGCTAAATCCGTATTTAATTGCGAGATATCAGTCGTGTTTGAAGAAATTAAGGCAAGATTGTTAGAAATATTCAAAACATTCTGACTTATTCCTGTCGCGTTAGAATTGATGTTTGATAGGTTAATTGCTACATCATCGATAGTTGAATTTAACAATGTGAGATTATCGTCTATCTCAGCTTTGTTTGAAATACAAAATGTGTTATTAGTTGTAATATCATCGGTGTTCTCTGCAATATTCAAACCATTCTGAGCAATGTTATTTGCATTTAATTGAATGTTATACTTGTTTAGCGAAATATCTACATCATTCAATGTGATTGCACTGAGATTGTCATCGATCTCAGATAGCTTCGATGTGAGACCTGTAATATTGATAATATTAATTGCATCCGTTGCTAAATTAAGAGTGGAATTTGCCAAATTCAAATTACCCATAAATTTAGTTTCATCCTCTTCAAATGTCATATTGCTCAATTTGGTAGTGGATAATTCAACTGATGCCTTTTGTTCATCTGAAAACGGAACGGTTTGGAGCTTGCCATTCATATTAATACTTACGCCTTCTTTCATATATAAATCCTTCTCTAAGACTGGATTTGATTTTGTCATGTAATTGCTTAAATTAATACTGAATGAACCTAACTCATCACTGTCTGTGTTGAATGAGGCGGAAGATGAATTGGCTGTATTCTTTGAAGCGGAAACGATCATATATACTAGATTGGGATAATAATTTCATGTATTAATATATGAAAATAAATAAGGAATTGGTTTTATTTCTTGATAAGCCGTTTCTTAGTTTTTGATTTTTGGTTCATCTGATTTTTTTACGATGTTGCTGAGTTTGGCCTGCGAATCTCGAGGAAATTTAGCATTTGATTGCTGTTTCTTAGTTTTGATTTTTGGTTCATCTGATTTTACGATGTTGCTGAGTTCGGCCTGCAAATCTCGAGGAAATTTAGCACTTGATTGCCGTTTCACATTTACCGGGAAAATAATTCTTTCGTTTTGTTTCTTGGAAGTGATCATATAAAGTAGTAAAAGAAAATTATTCATCTTTTATCGATCACTATCATATTCTTCATCATCGTCATAATCTTCATCTTCATCTGAATCATCTTCTTCTGAGTCTGACTCAACATGGATTGAATCAATATATTGTCGCAATCTCTCTTCAACAAAGACTTGTTCTGTTGGTGGCAAAGTTTTAAGTCTTTCCCCTGACCAATAATTATATCCATATGAAATGAATATCTCATCTCCTTTCTTTATGTCTTTAATTGCAATCAGCTTGGCGCCATCTTCATTCATTGCCTTGGTAAACTTCACATTGATTTTCATTTGTGAAAGCGAGTCATTTGCGTATCGTCCATAACATGAAAGAGGATCATTTGCATCTATGGCTAAAAGTTCATTTATGGATTGAAATATATAATCCGAATCATAAAAATTGAGATCGACAAAATACATAGGAACCATAACTCCGATATATTGGGCAACAGTTATTCCTTTCTTAATATCATGTTTGGCGAATATTCCTTTACCCGCCCCTTTTATTGTTGACTTTTTTATGACTACGTGGACATCTTCAGGAGTTTCATCTTCAATTCTTTGTAAGAATGGCATTATATAATAACATAATATATAAAATTGAATAATAATATCTTGAGTTGTTTTTTAAAAATATGTAGGTTTAAGAAAATATCTATACTATACTTAATGAGTAAAAAATGTAAAAGCATCAGCAAAAATGAATTGATAGATCGGTATGTAAAAAATATTTGCAAGTGGCATGGCTTATGGAATCGTGTCAATAAATGTACAGCATGTTATAGATATTGTGATTCTGACAGTCATGCTGTAATGAATTTTTATATGTTGTCAGCGATGTCACTGAGAAATAGCCAAGGACGGTAGTATTTATTTAAGATTCAAGTTATAATATTAACTTTATCTATTCCATATTCAAATTGTATAATTCTTCAGATAGCGTGGGAGAGTGATCACCCGGAAACAAAAAAAAGAATAACTTTGACTTGTATAAGTCACTTCCCATTGCTGTATTTATACACTTCTTATAATAATATTTAAAATGATTCATACTTTCGTCATCTTCTGGGTTATATAACTTCATCATGTGCTTAACTTGTGCTTTGGTAATCATCTTCGTGCCGATTTGGTCTAAATAGGTTTGTCCGGATAAAATTGTCATCTTAACATACTAAAGAAAAATATTCCTAAGCCAGAAATTAATTTTAGGTTTTGTAAATTTTGCCACATAATAAATCAGGATATATTTGTTTTGTTTAGAATTCCTGTCTGATTTACTGCAGGAGATCAGAACAAGAAGTTACTAATTAAACTTTATGTTGGGAACACCTGCACGTTTTGAGACAGGAATTTAAGGGGTTTTGAATAAATAACATTGTATTATGTCATAAAATTAAAATAAAGTGATTTGCATTTCTGGCTTAGCGCGTTATTTTGGAACGAAATTATTCAGTTTCTTGGAATATATCAATGTTTTGCATTTTGGATGGCAATTTAATGTGTTCGTAATAATTGTATCCCTTTATCTTAAATGTTAATGCTGTTTTGGTTCGATCTTTTGTATGAGTGGTAATATCCACATTCGACCAATCCTTATAAATACTCTTCAGTAAATGAGCATATGCATCACCTTTGCTGTCCTTATCAACACTCGTATTGTATAAAGTAGTCACTGTTTTGATATTCTTCTTAAGATAATCCTTTGCTTTATCGACATCCTTCTTCTTCATTACATTCTTTGTATCTTGAGAGTGATCAATTTTCATGATACCATTTAAACTATTAATAAGTTTGGACTTCTCCGCCGTCATCTTCATGGTAGTCACAATGTGATCATTCTTTTCCAATTCCAACTCAGTCTTTTCCAAATGTGTCAAATTAGATTTCTCATATTGTAAATTATTTATCACATATTTCTTGTAACGATTCTGGTATACATTAAAAAATATTTCAGCCCTTAATGACTTGTCAATTGTCGTACCAAACTTATCGTTGAAAAAATACTTATCAATTCTCGGTTGCATGGATCTGACATGCTTCTTCTTTTGAAGTGACACAATCAATGTAATTTGATCATGGGGAATATCAACAATGTCGTCAAATTCTTTTTCATAATCTCTGCCAAATTTCTTGTCATCTTCAACTTTATCCTTCTTCAATTCCTCGCATGTTTTAACTTCGTATCCAATCAATGACAACAATTCAAGTAACATATTCTTAAAATGGAACTGTGCCATGACATTCTCGCGTAAGTTTCCATGAAGAATTATCTTAAGACCTTCTGTTGTACATTCTAACAATCTATCCAATGAAGCATTTACAGATGCGTCAGGTTTATCTTCTGTCGCTAAAGATTCTTTAATGATATCAATCTTTTCCCTATTTTCATCATTCAAATCACTGATTAACTTATATGTATGTTTCCTTTCACATTTCATCATCATGTGATGTGGCAATGCAAATATAAGATTACCATCAGTATGTCTGACACGACGAATCATTTGGATAACATCACGAGGTACGGGACCCATTGCGTTTCTTGCATCCAAAACTGTGTTATTGAAGTGTCCAACCAGATCACAAGAAACACCAACAGTCATTGTTGGAGTACACGATACCAAATTATAATTTATCCAATGTCCATTTACATCCTTAAGTGTATCCGTAACTTTATCATCATTATCACTGTGGTAAAATATACTCTTCTTATTTGGACACTCTCGCAATGTTTTAATTTCTAAACCATCAGATTTGGTCTTTGAGCATGTTGGGGTAAACAAATTCTTATCCGCCTTTAACATATTAATAATAGTTGTTTCATATTTTGTGCTTGGGATTTGTATAGCCTGTTTATTGAATATAGCCGGTACAGTATTATGAATCATATAAATCTTCTCGCTTTCTGTTCTTATTTCTCTAATATAGTTTAAAGTACGATTTGAAATAAACGCATCAGCATATACAACCTTTTTCGCTTTCTTAATTACAGATTCAAATATGCTATATGTTAAACCAACTTGCTTTAATGTAGGACTGCTAAATTGTTTTAATATACTTTCACATTCATCCAAAATAACATGATCATAGTCGACCGATTCATCGATTTTTACTAAACTCTCTAGTTGAACACATAATTTATTACATTTTCTATACTTACGTGTGTCTTCTACAAAATCCAAATAATTATTAACATCAAACTCAGAACATATAAAGTTGGCAAAACTTTTACGCGATGAGATAAACAAAACATTGGGCTTTCTGTTACCATTAACTAGGTTACCATATTCCAAAATCTTCTTTATGAATTGAGTCTTTCCTTTACCCATATCAGCCTTCAATACTAAGTGTTTATGAGACAACAAATCAGCATTCATTTTAATTCTATTATTTACATCACAACATATATACTTACTTGTCTCAGTTTTGTAATTAATACAACTTTTATCCATAACAAAATATTCATCAATCTCTTTCTTGCTCTCTCTGTCAATCTCTGCCATATTCCATTTCTTACATAATGCTTTAAATTCTTGCTCACCACCTTCCTTACAGAAATAAAAGAAACTGTTTGATGTGATTTTATTACCTCGATTATCCTTGTAATTCTTCCATACTTGCATAAATCCATGTGACGAATAACCAGAACTTCTCTGACTAATTTCAATAGCCATCATCTTAAATCCTTCTCCCATAGCTCTCACCGACCAAACCATATTTCTCCAATCGTGATAATCATGAATATAATTGCCAGGCAATAACTCAGAAAACTCACGAATCTTTAGAATATTATCATCTGTCGCTTCCATAACAACATTATCCATATTTTTATGCGTATTCAATGCTTTCTCCAATGCAACACTCTCGTCAATATCTTTCCTGTATAATTCATTCAATGTTTCCGTGACATCAACACATTCTGTAACATAATTCAATACAAATGACTTCAATTCACCATAAAGAATTATATGCTCTGTATCCAAAACACATTCTTTTTGTTGATATGGAAATCTGTACAACGATCTCGAAGCTCTCAGATGTCCAATATCAAATTTAAAATCTTTATCTGGATGCAACTTCTGAATGTTTTGCCAGAAATGAATTTGTGTTTTACGATTACATGAAATGCCATCCACTACCAAATGGTGAGATTTACCGGCCTTCTTGTACCCATTGTTTTCTGTATAGAACACATCCACATCCACACCCAATAAGTCATTACACGTTTGTACAACAATGTCATAAATTTCTTCAATATTTACATCAGTGCCATCAATATCAACATTCAAACGAATTACATCTTGTTCAATGTTTTCATGAAGACACTTATCAGAACCCCATTTCATTATTTGATCAATGGCGTTAATGTCAATGTGTTTCTCCTTGCTTATTTTAATAGTCCCCCATGAAGCAGTTTTGTAATTGGGTACGGAGTATAATTGGATTTTGGATTTCTTCGTTGCATTACTTTGGCTCATTATACTAGTATACTATAATAATTTGTTCTTGAGTGGTTTTTTAAAAAAACGCCAAACTATAGGAAAATTCAAATGAATGAATTTTAATTAAATAAAATATAATGATGTTTTATACATCCCCATCTGGTTCATTAAATGTACCAACAATTTCACCCTTTTCCTTTTTCTTCTTGACAGGTTTAGGATCTACAGGATTTAGCCTTTTTTGGTAATCACGTTCACATTTTGGTGTTAACACATGGGCTTTCATGCCTCGGTACTGTACCACTCGAAGACACCTGGCACATTGCATACGTCTTGTAATTCTGGCATCAATGTGATTTTTGTTCTTCTGGTAATACTCTTTGTTGTATATTGATTCTTTGTTCATTAACATACTATAGATAAAAAATCTTAAATGGTTTTTTTTTTAAAATGCTCAATCTAAAGGAAAATCCGAAGAAATTAAAAGGTATATAATTTTGCCCATTCATTTTGTCGATCTAAACTCAGTTCAACTAAATTAAAATCACTATCATAAAATTCAACTTGAATATAATTATATACACCCGAGGCAACATAAATTTCCTTGCCATCTCTAATCGCTATCAATAAATCGCGGTCAGGTTTGATGTCATATTCAGGTTCATCACTGAAAAAGCACTTATCTTCATCAAACATTGTATACACGAACAACAGCTTTGGTCTGAAATAATGTTCTTTAAAAAACATGTCTTCATTTACATAAGTTTCGGTAAACCTTAGTGATAAATCCTTAAATATGCAATATCAATTGGTGTTTCAAATCTGTTCATTGAAATACTATGGAAAAAAATCCAAACAATTGAATCGATTTGAATTATACATAATGGAGACACTACCAACATATGTAATA